>Ga0180008_1000528_pt1 | contig 31295 bp, 61 predicted proteins | sample MM_PW_MetaG_FD_121121 | JGI IMG/M metagenome (GOLD analysis project Ga0180008, IMG submission 121121) | Groundwater microbial communities from the Aspo Hard Rock Laboratory (HRL) deep subsurface site, Sweden - MM_PW_MetaG | ecosystem: Environmental > Aquatic > Deep subsurface > Groundwater... | reverse complement strand
GTTGCACCTGGCGCTGGCGGAGCTGGACAATCTGCGGCAAGAGGTAGACAGGTTGCAAGCCGACAGCGTGATTCTGGGCAACCTGCGGCAAGAGGTGGACAGGTTGCAGGCAGAGATTGAGCGGCTACAACCCGATGACGGCGGGGAGCCAGTGGGGGCAGAATGAGCAGGGTGTCACTCAAACGTTGGTTGCTGGTAGCAGTCATCGTTGGCTTGCTGTTGCTGCTGGTTGCCTGCTCGCCACCAGTAGCAGGGGTAGCACAGCAAGTTGCCCGTCCTGCCGCGGGTGTAACGTGGTTGGGTGGCGCTGAGTGGGCACCGCACATTGCTACTTTGGGGGCCGACGCAGTGCATCACTGGAACTACACTAAGTGGCAAGCAGATGCCGCCGGTGCTACGGGCTTAACCTACTACCCCGCCGTCTGGGGCTGTGGGGCGACAGGGAATGTCTGGGATAGAGTAGGTGCAGCAGAACTGGCGGCATTTGCTACGCGTTATCCTGGCCGCGCTTGGCTCATATTCAACGAGCCAGAACTAAAGGGACAGGCAAACTGCTTACCAGAACAAGGGGCGCAAGCATACCGTGTTATCTACCCGGCTATCAAGCTGGCCGACCCAACGTCCCGCGTATTCTGTTGTGGTACTACTACTTGGAAGTGGACAGCATCGTTTCTACGAGCCTACGTGGAGTTGTACGATGAACTACCCAAGATAGATGGTTTCCACTTTCACCTGTACCGCTACGGTGACTACGACTGGCAGGCAGCAACGAACGAGCTTGATGCTTTCCGCCAGTGGCAACAGGCCGTCAAGTGGAATGGGGCAGGGCGGTGGGGCGAGAACCTGCCCGTCATTCTCAGCGAGTGGGGGGTATTACCTGAGGCGGGTTTGGGGAACGACCCCCAAGGCATCGCAGACTACCTGCGGGCACTATGGCCCCAACTAGAAGCGCGTCCATGGGTGGAGACACATTTCTGGTTTTCCAACTTTACCACGGGTGAGTATGCCGCCTCCAACTTGTTCAATCAAGATGGTACGCCAACTGTAGTAGGCAAGGCATGGCAGGAGATGGCTACGGGGCTATCGCCCCCAACGCCGACACCAACGGTAACCAGCACGCCAACGGCCACGCCGACGGCGATACCAACCCAGATGCCAACAGCGACATTCACGCCGATGCCGACGTCTACACCCATGCTGACACCGTGGGCCTACCTGTGCCGGTGCTGGCCCGACCGGTGCGAGTGCGACAGAGTACCATAAATTGGAGAATACCAACTCATGGACACCTCTCAAAACGACACCGATCTAACCCTGCTGGCGTTTAAACGACAAACCCTGCGGAACTACCGGGACATAGCAGCCGTACTAGAGACGCAAATCTCGGCGCTCGGCTCGTCTTATACTCCGCCGGATAAAGTGCTTGCCTTTGAACGCATTAAGGGCGACATCGCTGCCGTGAGCGAGGAGATCGCCAAGTTGGAGATGGCGATAGAGGAAAATGGAGGAATAGGTGCTATGCCACCGTCAAACACAGAACGGGTTAGTTATACTGCCGTCTTGCAGGATGTGCAGTCCAGCCTCCTCGACGTACAGGCCAGTCAGGCCAGGGTTGCAGCTGGACAACTGGTAGCCGAGGGCAAAATCGACTCCATATTGATACAGGTATCCCGGAATACTCGCCGACTGGACAGCATCGAGGGTTTCTTGAAAGCCTCCGACGCAGTGCGGGATGCGGTACGGTTCACCAGCGGTAGCAGTGGTGGCAGTTAATGACCTGGTTCAACGATGGCTAACTAAGAAGCGGTTTCAGTATCGCACACATAACCATCGCGATTTGACAGGATTAAGAGAGTGTGGTAAAATGACGCTGTCAAGGAAAGTATAGAGGCTATGCTTACCATAACTAAATTATTAGGCAAAACGCCTGTAGCAGCTGGGGGGAAGGCCGGTAGGCATAGTTAGCATACCAAACTTTCCTTGACACCCTGGCGGTTACGGGCGTTTGCGATTCAAGCGGAGGAGATCAATGGGGCTACTGCAACGTAAGCAACGGCAAGAGAAGAAGGAGAACGATCGCTGGGTTGGCGTGGGAATCGCAGACTTCCACGCTGGCCACAAACTTGGCCTATGCAACCCAGAGACGATCCTGTGGGAGGAGGGGCCGGAAGGTGAGCCGGTGGCCCGCTATCCAGGGCTGGGGCCATTCCAAGAGAGGCTGTGGGGGATGAACCTAGAGATGATAGCCTCTGTGAAGGACTTCGCCGACGGGGATGAGACGACCATCTTCTACGTAGGAGACCTGACCCACGGCAACCGCTACATCGAGGAACTGATGGCCGTCACCCCCGACGACCAGATGCAAATTGGTTATTGGTCGCTCAAGCCCTGGCTAGAACTACCCAATGTCAATGTATCCCGACTGTTTCAGGGGACTTATGTCCACACCTTCGGCGGGTCATCAGAGGCCATCGTCACCCGCCAACTTAGGGGCGACTTTCCCAAGTGTGACATCAAGACCGTAGCCCACGGGCGCATCACCGTCGGCGGCGTAACCCTGGACGTTACCCACCACGGCCCGTCAACTGGTAGCCGACGGTGGCTGGAGGGCAACAACCCCCGCTTCTACCTACGAGATTTGCAACAAAAGGAGTTTGCCCTGGGCAATGAACCACCGCAGGTAGTGATGCGAGCGCATCGTCATACCTGGATACCAGAGGAGCGGTTGAGGGTATGGTGGCAGGGAAAGACTTACGAGAGTGCCATGATTCTCTTACCCTCCATGTGCGGGCTGAGCGCACACGGTCGGCAGGTTATGCAGGCACCATTCATCTTGACGCTGGGCTGCGTGTGCGTGGAGGTTGTCAACGGACAGGTAGGCCGCATCCTCCCATTAGTTAAGATGCTAGATATTCGCACAAAGGAGGTCATCTGTGAATGATTGGCAGGCAGCGATTGACGAAATCATAGACTTGCATACACTCCGTGTCCGGCAGGTACATGAGTTCAGCCACTACGACTACATCACCAGGGTACAAGAGCGTGACAGGGTAACTATGTCAGTGCCAACGGCAGAACGCCACCTGAAGCGGTTGGTTAAGGCAGGTGTGCTGGGTAGCGAACCCGATGTGATAGATTTTGACGGGCGACGACGTAGAATGTATTGGAAGGTCGCGGATTGTGACTAAATCAGTCACAATCCCTGACATCCTCCCACCGCTTTAGCGGTGGGGTTCCCACAGGGAACTTACGAGGTTGCCGGTTGAACCGGCATAAGATGCCCTTGTTGAAGATGGGCATCCGGAACTTCTGAAGAAGCCCGGGCTGTGTCAGACGGCCCATCGGAAGCAGTATGTAGCCACTTCCGAGAGATATTGCGAGCAGCGTTGTAATCGCTGTTCGCTTGGAAACCACAGGAGACGCAACGGAAATGAGCCTGATCAGGACGGTTGGCGCGGGTGGCGTGCCCACAGCGAGAACACATCTTGGACGTGTTGCGGGGGTCAACCCACACGATGGGGATGCTCGCTCGTTTGGCCTTGTAGACGATCATGTCCGCAAGCTGCCGGAAGGCCCAGTTACCCATCATGCGGTTGAACCGCTTGCTACCCCTTGTACGGTTACGGATACCGTCAAGTTTTTCCAAGACGATGACGCTGCCAGGTGTGCCAGCAACGATGTTCACCAATTCGCGGCTGATCTTGTGATTGATGTCCCGTTGCCAGCGGCGTTCCTTGCCTTTGGACGCCTTAATCTTGTCCATGCGTTTCTGTTGGTCCATGCGTCTGCGGTAAGTCTGAAAGCGTCGCCGTCTGTCCTGAACAGCTTTGCCAGACCAGAACTTGACGACATCGGGGCCAACCAGAGTAGCTGTTTTCGCAATGCCCAAGTCCACGCCGAAGAACTGAGCATCGTCACTGACGACGGGCGTGTCTGTGGAAAGGCGAAGGGGCAACTGGACGTACCACTTGCCGTCACGTTCGTAGAGCTTGGCATCACCGTAGGCAAGAGACATGGTATCGTGATACTTCTGAGGAACGCAGAGGGGAAGCCAGATGTACGCGCCACGATGTCCCGTGGAAACGCGCAAGACCCAGCGATCGCCATTGTAGACGAGTTTGTAGACGTGAACGCCAAGGCCCAAGGAGGTTCCGTTGACAGAGGGCCAAGAGGTTTTCTTGATGTGTCTGGACTTAATCGCTCCCCAATAGACATGTATCATGCTTTGCGCTTGGCGAAGGGCCATGCGAGCATAGTCCGAGGGCAAGTCAAACTGCTCACGAATAGCGTAGTAACATCCTTTGTGCAGTTTAGCAAGGCTGGAGGTCTTGCCGTTTTCGTGGGCAAAATCCAAGACGAGCTGAACAGCTTTGGTATAGCGTTCTTGCAGGGACGACAGGAAAAGACGCTTACATTTGGTGGGCTCTATGACCTTGATAACTACACATTCCACGCTCATAGTAAGGCTATTTTACCACAATGGATAGAACATGTCAAATCAAGAAAGGAGAATGCGCATTCTTCCCATGGCTAAAGCCGTGGGTTTCCTGCGCCAGAATATGTAACTATCAACAGGACGTTACGTCGTGACTATCAGTGCATTACCCCCGTTGGCGCGTGTCCCGTAGATACAAACTGCTTAGGCATACCTTTCCTAGCCTTCTTTGGCGACGCAGTAGGGGTTCTATAGACCACCCAGGAAGAGAACACTACTACCAGTGTAGATACCATCGCCAAGAGCATACCCATCCATCTCTCAACGGAGAGGATGAAGGCAATAATGCTTCCTAGCCCTACCAGTAAGGCAGAAACTACTGTTGTAAGCCCCAGTACGATTACGGCGACCAACAGGGTCGCTATGGCATAGTATAGAGCGCGTTTCATTCCTCACTCTCCTCTGTAAGTTTATCTTCTAGTGCTGCTTCCTCCCACATTTCATCGGCTTCCAGCCAAGCATTAAACGTTTCCAACAGGGCGCGTGCTTCTTCGTAACCCAGCACAACAGGGCCAGGCAGTCCGCCGTGCAGCCGCTCCTCAATAGTCTCGCATACTGCGTTGGTAGCACCTACAAGGTCTGTTTGCCTGTCCAGTGCTGTTTCAAACAGTTCGTCTTCAGTCATCACTTATTCCTTCCTTTCGTTGTGCCAAGCGGTCTTCCAAAATGCACTTGAGATCGTAGAGGTGTCGACACCAATAAGTTTCCTTCCTCGTCCCTACTCTTGAAATCGCATCTCGTTCCTCCTTCGTAAGTATGCCCTCGCGGATTGCCTCGGCGGACAGGGTATAGAAACGTCGTTTTTCATCCGTCATTGAATAGTGCACCCCAGTCAAAATGCAACTTGCCGTCTACCACGATGCCCTCGTCAGCCACGGCGAGTACGTGTCTTTCCTTACCCCGGCGGATAGCAAACTCAACGAGCGCACCCTCAGTCAGGCGTAGCCGCCACGGCGCATTGCCCATAGTGGGGAAGCAGAGGTTAGATGCCTCTACAGACCACCGCGGTGTCACAGCCTCAGTACCCACACAAGGATGAGGCAGATACCGAGGGCTACGATGGGGAACCAATCAAGTAAAGTCCAATCTTTCATCAGGCTGCCTCCCGTTTGTCTACTACGCGGTGGTTCTGTATGTTTGAACAGATAGGCCAGCCGCCAGCACCATCGCACTCTGGACAAGTGTAGAGGGTTCCTGGGCGACAGTTGATAGAGTCGTCGTCGTACTCATCCAAAACCCCCATACCCCAACAAGATTGGCAGTCTTCCCATTCAAGGGAACAGCCACAAACGGGGCAGTAGTCATGCTTGGTCATTGAAACCTTCCTTTGTTTTTCCTTAACTTTCCGCGATTCTACCACTCAAAGAAGTACCCGTAGATGGCACAGCAACCACGTTTCCCACCATTCTTGGATATAGATAGGAACCTCCATTGTTTTTCCCAAGCTATCCCAAATTTCCCAAACCTGCCACCACGCATGGACGATGTGCTCCACGCTGCCCGGTGATGTCTTAGCATTCCACGGACGGGCCATCAGGATACGCGTAAGGTACGGCGTAGTTGTGCAGAGTTCTAGTACCCTCGGGTCGTCCTCCACGATGTAGGACGCGGTCACGGCAAGGTTGGCCTTCATCCTTGGTGTGTAATCAAAGTCGATCGCATCCCAAGGGATACACTCACGGTGTAGCCACGCCAACGTCGCAGCGCGTGATGCCCAGGGGCGAGCCGTTACCAGGTGAATGTGGCAACCTGCCCTCGCTAGCCGCCAGAGGAAGGTAGAAGCACCAGGTAGCGAGCAAGCGTCGCGGTAGACCTCCATAGTAAAGATGGCCCCTTGTGGTAGATTGAACTGGTCAAGCCAGTCGTAGCGGTCTATGTCGCCTACGGTGTAATGCGTACCATACATCTTGTTGACCTGGGCGATGGCCCCACTAGGGGTATCAGCGATTGTGCCATCAATGTCTACGAGCCAGCGAGAACCCTGGTTTTGTCTATCCATTGGGAGCCCTAGTATTCCCACCAGGAAGGCCACCATCTAGGCCGTAGCCTCTTGGCCAGCCGATTGTCGAGATGGTCGAACCAAGACCACTCGCGCTCAACAAGAGAGCAATACGCGCGGCTGAGCAAGATGGGCATGGTTATGCCTTCCTCTAAGTCCAACTCGTCTGAGTCGTGTAAACAACGTGAGCACCAATCAGGTTCATACATTTGCTGGTCGCCATAACTGATCTTGTGGCCTACAAAGAAGCAGACGATGAGTTTGAGCTTGCGCGTGACGCGGTACATGATTATCCTTCACTCCTTTCTATGTGTTTGCGTACAGCCTCGAACATAGCATCGCTAGTGCACCTGATGTACCCTACCTCCTCAGGCCAATGTTGCTGCGGGTCGCCTGTATAGACCTCGATGCGGGCGTAGCGATAGGATACCGCAAGCCATGGCTTGAGGCCGCAGCGTTCCATCAGGGATACGAGGCGGTATACGACGCGGCGGACGAGGCTCTCAGCAAAGGCCGCTTGCCGATTGAGTATCATCTCTTCCACTAGTGTGAGGTATTTTATATGAGGGAGCATCGTCTCTGCTTCCCTCTCGCACTCGCTGCACCAATGAGTTGTACCGTCGCCCGCTATAGCACTAGTGGGGTGTCCACAAGGTTGTAGGTTCATGGGGTTTTCTCCTTTTACACCATCAACTTCTATCAACTTCTCTAAGGTATTCTACTAAATCGTTCGCAACCTTGTTAGTACAAATACCGAGAGTAACTTCGTTTAGTACTGCAACAACGGCACTTAACACGGCGCGTAATTCAGCTGCGGGTAGATGTAGAATTCCACCATCTACAACAGTATGCACCCATGCTAAGAAGGGGGCCATAGGTAACCCTTCGGCCTCTAGCATTTGGACGAAAGCAACATCGTTGATAGTTAGACCGCGGACATTATAGTTTACTTCATTAGTCATTGTGTCTCCCCTCCGTAGGCTAGTGGCCACTTGGCTAGTTCCTCACACCGCTCCGTTAAGGCTGCTAGTTGGTCAACGCTTGGGTCTTCCATGAGGCTACGGCCTACCCATATCAGGGTGCTTCCCTTCTTGTCGCCGTAGGTGAAGTGTACCCGTAGACGGATCATGCCAAAGACCCTCGCGGCTTCGTAAAGTGTCTCCTGGGGAGTAACTTCTGCTTCTTCCCACGATACGTCGGTTACGTAGGTCATTGTTGTGCTGGTCATTGTTGCGTTCCTTTCTGCGCCCGTAGGCGCTTGGCGTCGGCGTAGGTATGGTTGATCCACGTTGAATAACTTTTCCATCCTGTCTTGGCGTGTTTCTCGCGTTCAGGTACAGCACCAATAGCATCTATGTTCCCACCCTTGAGCCAGCGGAGGCATTTCCAGAATAGTAAGCCTTGCTTCTGGGTAAGTGTCGTGTAATCTACGTCAAGGCCCAATGCCAGTAGTTCTTGTAAGAACGCGGTCTCGGTCATTGCTTGCGGGAGCCCTATAATCTTACTACGTGTTACTGTCTGGTATTCTTTGGCCCAGGTCTCTACACCGTTGAGGACATATCCCGTACAGATTTCTATAGGCTCATCTTCCGCAGCAGACAGCTTCTCTAGTAAGTCAAACGCCACCGTGGCCGCAACAACAAGATATGTCTTCTTGCCAAAGAGCGGAGGCTGAAAGTATTGGACATGCACAACCCCGCTAGCGAATTCTTGCGTCTCTTGGCGAAATGCGCCGATCACAACACCGCCAAGGAGACAGCCCCATCCCGCATCGTCAATTAGTATAGTCATTGGATTTCCTTACAACGTAACCACAGGGGGTCAAACGAATTCAGTACATACCAATCGTGGGCGGCTTGTGAGCGTATCCCTACGATAGATTCATGCCAGCCGCTATTGCCAAAATTGGCACTCCCAATGTAGACTGTTCGTGGTTCTATGAGACATACCTTGGAATGTACGTCAGGTATAGTAGCAACCCTGATGGATGGGAAAGCACGTTTTATCGCAAGTGCTTGTCTCTTGAACTTTGTGTGACACACAATGAAAATGTCGTAAGGACGTCGTCCTAGCTGTTCTTTGGCGTATTCTATTCTGGGCAGCGAATAGGTTACTATGCGTACTATTCCCTTCTGTCTACCCAGTTGGCTTAGTTTCATTGCCCAAGTATGGTGTCCGTCCTTATACAATTTAACTTCATTGCTTTTGAAGACTAACCCAAAAGTATCGTTTTTCCACATTTCCTTCTCCTTTTTGTCACCGCTGTCACCGCTGTCACCACAAATTTGAAGTAGCACTAGCTTATACCAATATATGGCATTTGAGAATCGCTTATATAGGAGTGCATATTGTAAACTACGGTGACAGCGGTGACAAATAGTATGTATAACACTTTTATTTGTTACTTGTAACGTACTTCCTTCATTATATAGCGCGCTATTTACGTTTTTTGGTTTGTCACCGCAAGCCAGAAATCTAGCGGTGACAAACGGTTCTAGCGGTGACAAACAACATCTTGCGGTGACAAACCTAGTCACTGTTTCCCAGTGCCCCTGCTGTTAGCCACAGTGTTCGAGGTCGTTCAGAACCATCTGTACCAATGCGGATAAGTTTAGTGTTCCGCCCAACATCTGAGCCCGCCAGCGCTCCAATCTCAGCGAGTTGGTTGTATATAGTGCGGTCAGATACTCCATTGAGGTGAGTTCCCATAAGGCTTTTGACCAAGGTTATTGCATCGGGTAAGACATAAGCACTTTCTTCAATGGTACGCCATCCTACGAAACCGCGTCGTTCATTCTGTGCTTCTCTTGTACCCAACTCGCGGTTCTTAGTTAGCCACAGTCGCCCGCTGTCTAGCAGTTTGCACAGGCCGTCTAGGAACTGGCGTGCTTCTAGCGCCTCTAAGCTACGCCCAGCTTGCCAAGCAGCTATCTTCTCTAGCCCTTGGTGAAACGCTGGTGTAAACCGCTGGAACATGCTGCCAAGTATTGGGTGAGCTTCTAACACGCTCCAGCCGATGTCTAAAACAGCCAAACTGCTACCCATTCGTCGTGTATTGATTGCCTCAGCTTCTGTATCGAGCATCTTGAGGGCATATATCTGTCGCAGATCAGATAGTGCCTTGCCATGTTCCCTAACTAATTCCCAACCGTCGCCTTCAAGCCAGTCTAGCAACGTGCCCAAAACCGCCGGCAGATGCTCAGCCAATAGTTGTGCGCGCGCGAGTTCGGCATTGTTCTGCCCCCGCGCCCATTCAAATTGAATAGCAAGCATTCTGGCCAGTGTTGATGCGTCCTCGCTGGGAACTGCTTCGCCGGTTGCTATTGGCCAAGCCCATATCGGTCGTGTTTCTTTAAGTTCCGCCGCCCGTGATAACCGTCGTTTTTCGCCGCCTTCTATGATATTGTGCCACAGGGCGACGAAGTGCTCATTCCCCCCTCCCACTCCTGGCTTGTAGTTATCTATGAGTAGTGGCGCATCAGTGGCTTGGGTCGCCAGGGCCATAATAGCGTTCCGCGTCGCTCCCTCACCCCACTTGAGCAATGTGTTATCATCCAAGAAGCCATTACCGTAGCACGCCAATACTGTTTGTATATAGCTAGTCTTTAGGACACCAGTCCGGCCTACTATGAAAAGACCAAAACGTTCATTGTGTAGACCAGCTACCCTGGCAATAGGTGGTAGCAATGCGAAACCAATTACAGGGGCTGTGGTTTCAGGGGCGAACGCCATTAGCAAGTATTCTAGTGCTTCCATTCCTTTGTCCAGGTCAGCGTCGTGGGGACAGCTAAAAGGAAGGCAACGGTCTGTTTTGCATTCAACGTTGATACCAAGACGACCAGGTATCAGGTAGTGCCTTCCATCCCAACCTACCCGCTCAAAACGACGCCAGTTCTCAATCTTCTCACGTCGCGATAGCAACTTAATGGCAGGACCTAAATGCTGGCGCATTCCTGTTCTTACAGGGTCTAGTGCTCCCGCCGCTCCATCTAGTACAGAGACGAGTTTCTGTGTCTCAGCGAAGTCATCAGCTCTAATCTCAGTAGTAAAGCCCCCCCCCACAACTGGTTTGCCAGATAGCCGATAGTGGCGGTCGCCATACTCAGTTGTAATCTGGTGGGTAATATGCGCCGTAAAGTCAGCTACGGGGACGGAGACGATTTCCTCGTTGTCTCCACGCCCGACGTATTTCATGTAGGTAATACGTCCACCATTTACATCGTAGGGCCATGTGGCGGGTTTCTTGACTTCAATGCTTTTTTGCTTTTCCCTTTGGACGTCTAGTTGTCTCTCTGGAATACTCCGGGGCTGTCTCATGCCAGCTTCTAGGCCGCTTTCTAGCGTTGCCATCACACTGCGCTCTCCATCATCGTTCACTAAACCGTTGGAGACACACGCGTTGTAAAGGGCTACCTCAGCATCGTTTTGGTTCAACGTACCAGTAGCAACAAGCTGCCCTACCTTGAAAGCAGACGTATTCAATTGTTCATTACGTCCACCTTGCGCGGTTTTAGCAAGTATCTCGGCTTCGTTTCGCAATCCTGCCAAGGCATAACTGTGGGTATGTCTTTCCTCCCCAATGGGGGGCAAGGCAGGCAGTGACTTTTCTTGTAGTTTCCTTAACAGCAACTCTGCTAACCCTGTTGGTAGAGGGCCTGGTTGCCCCAAGTTGTGTAGCCAGCGATAGTTTCCTTCTGGTATAGTGCTTGGTGGGACTATGATGTATCCACCGTTTCCCCGAACATCTATTCCACTGGGTAGGTTACGTGCACTATTGCCCGCGGAGCCACTTGTGGTATCGGAGAAGATTATATGCTGCCCCCCGCTGGGGGTTTCAGATACCCACGCCTCGCTATCATCAAGGCCAAGTTCATCTTTCAATGCTTCCCAATTTGCCAAGCCGTCGCGTCCGTTCTTGACGTCTAGGTCAAAGACGATAAGGTTGCTTTTACCACAGTCAACAGCAATATTCACACCGTCTTGAAAAAGCACACGGATTTGCTTGTAGTCTGATGTAGAAACGTCACGCCATTTACATAATGGTTTTTTGTCCTCGCAGGGAAATACTGCCCACCCGAGACTGGCTAGGGCTTGCGCGGCCCTAGTAGTGTAGTTAGTGGCAGTGGATGTATTGTTCAATGTACTCTGTGTCATGCAAGAACCCCCTCTTGGAACCAAGAGGCTCTCTGGCCCTCTAAGTCTAAAAATACAAACGCCAGTGACAACTTCTGTGCTTTGGGGAAAGCGAGAACGCAAGGTTTTTAGCCCATTGTTAAAGAAGCGCCACTGGCGGTTTGCCTAGTATATGTTTAGGGACTAAAACACAAAAACCTTGCTGTTGCCGTCGCTTCCCCAAGCGTCCCCAGTCTACCACATTTTCCCATTCCTGTCAAATCCAGCACATCAGATTAACGATAACTGCGTACCATCTAGGGCACCGCGCCCAATTATCTGCGGACATAGTAGACTCCTTTCAAGTCTATAAAGTTAGCGAATATACTGTTGCAGCGTCCTTGGCACTTCATCGCCATAGCCTAGCCAAGTCCACGATTGAAGGCGAACGTCTCCGGCGGTAAAGTTGCGATCTCCTGCCAAGACGCGTTCAACGGTATCCCAAGAAGCGCTCCAGAAACCGCCAAAATGGGGGGCTAACGTAGCCTCGTGGTTCTTGAATCCCGCAACTGTTGTTGGCGACCCTTCGAGCGTACAACCCTCGCAATTGTTCACCAACCACTCCTTTCTTTCCTCGTTCATTCTCTCTCTTTTCCCCTTTCTATGGGCTTATGCCCATACATCGCCCAATAACTGCCCTGTGTCCCTCTGGTAGATTACGCTCTACCTGAGCATAACACAAGTGTTAACTCAACTTCCTGTATTGTTTAACCCGCATTGCTTGAGTTTCTTCAGTGCAACCTTAACAATCCTCAAGCCATCCCCTTGGGCCACTTGACGCGTTTTGCTTATGTCGCGCGTTGTGCATAGTATAAAGGTGTCACGTTGTTATCGCCGTTTTGAGGGGTGCGCAGATTGTTCAGGGTTGTTCAATACCCCCGTGTCGCGCTCATCCCACGCCTTGGGTTCCACGATGTCTATCGTTACTTGGATGTGCTTCCCGCACCAACTAAGGTTGAGTACGAGACACTCGTCATTGGTACGCTCGCTATCGTAGTCTACGATGCAGCCGCAGGGCATCGCGAAGACCGTTGGGGAGATCATCTTGCTGGCCTCCCTGTCTGTGGGATAGTAGCCCGTATTGCTTCCCAGCCACGGCGCAAAATCCGCATAGTATAATTGAGGCGTGATACGCCCTTAGTGTCACCTGTCAGGTACACTGCCAAGAAACACGCGGCGATGGCAACTGATAGCACCGTAGCCCATAGGGTATAGTGTCTAACTAGGGCCAGCAGGCATTCGAGGGTCATCGCTACCCTTGCCAACCTATGGTGGGTTCGTGAATGTCTCCCTCGGCTGGCGATGAAGGTAACGACGAAGGTGGCCAACGCGTAGAACAGGAAAATGTTGCTCATTGCCAACTCCCACTTTATGTTCATAGGTATTATCCCTTCTTAAACAGCGAGACAACGAGCTTACCCCCCAGCCCCGCCACATACGATGCCTCGCCGCAACGGTAGAACAGTAGCAGCTCGCTATCCTTTCCCGTCAAGGCATCCTTTGCGGCCTGTAACTCGTGCCCTTGACCGCAGTGAGGGCAGGGAATGGTATCCCCGGCGCGGGTTTCAGGCAGGCCCTCCAGTTCATTGTTACCGAAAGCAACGTGGGGTGTCTTATTCCTCTGCGGCATCTTTGCTACCCTCCAATCGTAGTGCCCCATCGTCCTCCGTATGTATCTCATATCCCTCTGTGGTGGGCACGATTTCAACGTCAGGATTCTCTTTCTTAAGCCATGCCAAAAACTGTTCGTCGGTCATTTTACTTACCTCCTCTAGCACCCTTGTTATTCCACGTAGGAATTCGACACACCCCCGCACCTCGGCGAGGTAGAAGCCCCACGACCGCCCGCTACAGGTTCGTAGTAGGTTAGCCTTGTTATACAGGTTGTCAGCTAAGGTATAGATTGCTTGCTGCCTCGCCCACCCTACTGCTAGCTTCCGTCGCCGTGCTTGCTGCTCATTGGCTGTGGCTGTAGTATAGGTGATTGCTGGATTAGTCATGCTGTTACTTCCCCCTACTCGCTAAACTGTTGCTGGAGCAGTAGTTGTTCCTTATACCACTCTGGCAGTCCGCGTGTAATCCCGCGGCTAATGTCTTTCCATGCCCACTTAAACAAGATGTCCTTGATCTCTTCCTGACATTCTTCCAAGACATCTGCGTTGACTTCTTTTATCATGGGGCCAATATCTTGCGGGGCAACCTTTAATTCCCCCCGCTCTCGCATGTGGGCCGCCGCTTTCTGCCAACGAGCCTCGGTGCGATACGTCTCAATGATTTGGGCGATAATGTCTTGTCCCTTTGGATTTCTCTCCTTCCAACTCTTGTCGTGCTTTTCGCGGAACTTGGTGGAGACAAACTTTCCCATCAATGCCTTACCGTCTTTTCCAAACCGGCCATGGTTCTTGATGACTATGCCCTCTACTAGTTGCCCGCCCAAGATACTAGGGGTCTGCAAGAGAGCTTCAAATTCCTCTAGTGTTTTGACAAGCCCCTGGGCTAATAGCGGTACAGCTTCCAGCCCTATCCGCGCGGCTTCAAGCTCCAACTCTTCTCGCGTGGCATAGTCCTCTAGTTCCTTGTCAATGTCAAATAGGATAACGTGCCCATGGGGTACACGCTCGTACGCAAGTGTGTTGTGCTTTGGTTTGGCAAGAAATTCGCCACGGTATATCCATCCTTCATGCAACAGACTGGCTATTTGCGTGATTGCTTGGACGCCCTTCTCAAACATTCCGGCCGCATTGGTGTCTATAGCTTGGTTGCGACTGCGGAACAAAACGCTATCTCCCACGCGCTGAAAACTGATCTGGCTGCCATCCACCTTTTCTTCTATCACCACGGGGTCGGCAAACAAGTCTTTCAAAGCAGCGTGGCCTAGATTGTATACTTTGGGGTAACCATGTATTCTACTCACAATGTCCTCCTTGTTTTTTATTAGCGAGCTGCCCTATCCACCCTTCGGGAAGCTCGGCAGGGTTTTCGGGAAGGCCTCGATGTCCGGCAATATCGAGGGTGCCTCCGTACTTGCCCTTGGCGATGAGGAGGGGACCATGTATCCCCGACGGGTCGCCATATTTAACACTTAACGGTATGCGTATAGTCCTAGTGCTTCAGTTTCATCCGTCTCTTCTACGCAGGTCATCTTCCAGGTAAGCTCGCGTTCAGCGATGATCTTCTTCACGGCTGATAGCGACAGGTCCTGAAGGCTAAAAATGAACTTTGCTCCCAAGGTGGGATCAGGCAAGAGGTAGCCCCACTGGCTTATACCTATTGCTGTCTCATTGGGTGTCTGCCAGCCATAGAAGCCGCCTATCCCACCGCGGTTCATGGCAACATGCAGCACAGCCAGGAAACCCCAGAAGCCGCAGACACCTGCCTCGCCCATAAGAATTTCAGCGGGAACGTCAAATATCATTGGGGTCATCGGGGCCACTCCCGCCACTCTTGGCCGTCCAACTTTGGCATCTTCACCACCTTGCCGACGAAACGGCCAGTCTTTGGGTCATGTTCCATATAATCTTCCCGATGGTCGCTTGGGTCAATAGTTCCACCTTGTTCCTTCCTACTTTTTCCCTTGACTATCTTTGAGATTGACTGAAAGGAAACACCGTATTTCTTCGCTAAGCTTACTTGATAAAATTTTCCTGTTGCGTATAGGTACCTAATTTCCTCTACATCTGTGTTGGACAATTTGGCATTAGGGTTTCGTTCGCCATCTTGGGTTATTAACTTATTGCGAAAAGCGTGCTTCATGTTTTCAGAATAAGTTACTATCTCTAGGTTCTCTGGGTTGTTATCGTCCTTTGCCCCGTTTTTGTGGTTGATACACATCCCGTCTGGAATGTTGCCAAAGAAATACTGCCACACAAGCCGGTGAGCCAATCCGTGTATCCTCTTACCGTTATCCTGTACGCGGATCTGAAGGTAGCCTAAGGGGATTGGGTGTTCTGCTCGCTGGCGTGGCACATCCACAATTTTGGTTCCATGCCACCGACAACCAAGTTTCTTCCGTAATCGCCATATTCGCCCCTGTGCGTCTATCTCGAATGTCCCGTCGTGAACCAATGCTATCAACTTCCGTTCCGCTTGCCTGTGGTTTGAGGGAATTCGCGGTATTGCTTCCCGTCCAGTAGTGGAAGCGATTCCTTCTTCCCCATGACAATCCGTTGCTTGTAGAATACCGAGATGTCGTGTTGCTTGCATTGTGATATTAACCCCCTTACCCAGTTTTCATTCATGGGCCTTGCCCTTGGCCCACTTTCGGCCCCTATTATACACCAAGATATACCACAATGCAAATCGGTCAGGGCAATCTCTTCCAACAACGGCTCGCAACTCACGCCCCGCACAGCCGCTGGTGTCTGGAGCAGCAGCGGGATGCGTTCGTCGGCGGCTTTCTGGTTCTCCACAGTGACGTCGAGCCAGATGTTAGGGAAGGGCCACTGGACTATATCGCCAAATCCACCAATGCCCGTAGTAAATTCATTGTTGGCAACAGCGGGGTGTGTAAAGAACCGCAATGCCTCATCTGCCCGTTTCGTGAGCAATATGAACGTGTGCTGCGGGCAACGAGCCATTATGCTCAACATCATCATACGGAAGTCCCACGGTACATCTTTATGGAACAAGTCGCTCATACTGCACACGAATATCGTCCTGGGATCTCGCCACCGCAGCGGAGCATCCATCGCCCCATCATCTAGTCGTATCTCTCCTGTCCAGCGGGGCACACCGTCTACCCACTTCGTCAACCCCTCGTAACGGGGATGGTGCTTGAGCCTAGTTGCTGCCATGCGCGCGGCGTAGCAGTTGCGGCAACCCTCGCTAACGGGTGTACAGCCGCCTATCATGTTCCACGTAACCGGCGTTGTGTCGGGCCGGGCCACCCACTCGATTTTAGTCATGGTATCACTCCTTCACTCATAGCCCTACCAGTAGTTTTGCTGTTTCTTGCCAATACGAACCATCCACTCTACCAGTCATCTTGGGTATAGGTGAGTAGTATGCTGCGGATTACTTTGATGAGGTCTTCACGTGGAACATCATCAATGGATGCATAGTAGTTTCCGCGGTTGCATCCATGAAGTTCCCAGTTGATTTCTTCCAACACGTCAATCTTGTCAGCATTGTTCTTGCTCATAGTATTTCTTCCTCATTCTCAAAGACATCGTCCCAAAAGGCAGCCTCACACTCTATGGAACAGAACTGCGCCCCATTGTGCGCCTTCAGCATCTCCTGGGTCACACCTATCTCCTCCTGCCAGGATGAAACGTCGTCCGTCTTGTCTATGAAGCATCCGCCGTGGTCGCGGTCGAAAATCGCCAAACAGACGTGGCACTGTTCAAAATTGTCTGGTAGGACAGGTAGGTGCTCTTGCAAGAACCAGACAACAGAGAAGGCTTGCTTAAGGGAAAGGCACGGTTGATTAAGCATGACCATACCTTTTGGCAACCTTGTCCCAGTAAGCATGTCCATCAGTTCTTCAATGTGTTCAATTGTAATCATAGTGTCTCCTTATCCTTTCTTGATACATTCTTGGTACCAGATGGGTGACTTTTTGTTCAGCGCCGAGTTCCAACTGCCGTCAGCGATTGCCCCCCGCGGGCGGTCATCGCCCCAGCGCGTCCGTCCACACGCCTGTACCATTTCAAGTACTGCGCGGTAGCGATAGGCGTTCCAGCCGTCAGCGTCCAGGCGTGCCTTGTTGAATGGGTCTGAGAGGTCCTCAAACGGTACTTTCGCGACAACGAACCACCGAACACCCGTAGACTGGTTGAAGTCCACGCCCAGTCGCCACCCCGGTGTTATCGCAATCGTCCCTGGCGGTTGCCGGTAGAACGCCTCAAGCTGTTCCTCAGTGCCACCCCGCGGGGGCACCCACAAGCCCGTTACGCCGCGTCTGGTGAGCCTCTGTGCCAGTTCTTCGCATTCCTTCCACCGCGTAACGAAGATGACGCCCTTCTCATCGGGTCTGGCGTACTCCTTGACCCACGCGCAAATGAGGTCCGCTTGCTTTTCCACAGCCCGTGGATTCTTGCGACGCCCGCTCAAGCTCATCGGCGGACAATCTGTGATCCAATGGATGGCCGTCCGCTGATCGGGTGGGTTCGGGTGCTGAAACCTTTTACCCTCCCACTCGCCCGCTGGGATGTCCAGTGTATCAGCGATGCTCGCTGGGTCAAGTGTAGCACTCATCAAAAGTACTCTATCAAAGCCCTCGTACATCTTGGCAGCGTAAGGCTTAGCCAATAGCGGCCTTGCTTGGAAGCCCGCAACGAACCCCGCCTTGGTCTGGAAGGCCAAGGGGCCACTTTCTATGAACCACCGTCCCATATGCAATAGAGACCGGCTGCGTTCTAGTTTCTGCTTGAGCCGCATAGCCGAGCGTTCGTGGGGCGTACTATCCTCCCCCATACGTCCCTGCGCGCCGAGGGTTGTAATGCACGCATTCAGCCAATCGCGCGTTTTCCACATCCAGTCCCGTGGGTTGTTGGTAAAGTCCAGCACGAGCTGCTTCGCGGGTACGAACGGCGGTAGGCCGTAGCGTTTCCGCTGGTTGTCGCTGACAAGGATGCTTGATGTGCTAAGGATACTGTCCTCGGCCATGTGCGCCTCGTCGAGAACGAGAAGGCCACCGCGTTCGTTCAGCCATTTTGTCAACAGAAAATACGAATAATTACTCGTCAGTCGTTGCGCGTTCTTGGCTACACCCTTCGCTTCTACGTAAGCGCAGCCATGCGCGGGGCACAGGTACATTGGGCTGAATGCACAATCCTCAGCAGTGAAATCCCCAAGAAAGGCGCAGGGATAGTTGCCACGGCCCTTGATTGTGGCAAAGTTGTACAAGTCGCTGTACTGTTGTTGCAACCCTTTCGTTCGGGTAACGGCTAACACGTTCATTCTAAGCAAAGGGCTAAGGGCACTTGCCACGCTCGATTTCCCAACACCGGTTGCGCCTTCCATCAGGAAAAATCGCTTTGTACTCTTGGTGATGAGTTCTAGGGCTTCTCTCTGCAAGCCAAGCCATTGGTCGTGCGGCACACCAAGGGAGCGCGGGTCAGCGGGTATCATGGTAAAACACCTTTTAGTACGAAGTAGTTATGGTTAGAACAAAAGCACCGGACTGCCCTGGAACGAGCCTTGTCCCGAAGGTGCGCGTAACAGGAACCCAGTGCTCAAAGTCCCATGAGCTTGCTACAACCCTTGGTCACAGAGCGGAGGGTCTAGGGGATATACTCTGTGTCGCAGATCATGCAGGTGACCGTTCCCGTTTCCTCGTTCCAGATGAGCGAGTCTATGTCGTCGTTACCACATCTCAGGCACTCGCTGCCCTCGGGGCAGCAGCCAAGCGCCTTGCTTTCTTTCTCGAAATCGAAGTCGTCCATTGGCTCTCCTTTAGACGCGGCTAGTTCGGCTTCTAGCCTCTCTCGACACTGCTTGCACAGGTAATCACCTATGCTATAAAATATCCTGTCGCATTCGGAGCAGTGGTTCCATCCTCTCATCGGGCCACCTCCTTTGTGGCCCCGTCGTAGGCGGCGAGGGCGGCGAGGGCGGCATCGCGCGTGTCATTATCCAAATGGTACGCCTGGATGATGTTGCGAAGTATCGTTGCTAAGTCAGCAGCAACCGGGTCGGCCCCGTCGGTCTCCGTCTGTTCCTCAAGCCCCATCGCGCGTTGCCATTCCTGGACGTCACTACCCTCAAGGTCTTTGAGTGCTCCATCTAGCAGTTCTATCCACTCAGCGTTGACGTAGGCTAAGCGGAACCCTGGCCCCTCCTCATGGATAGGCATGATCGCCGCGGTATCAACGATGCCCCGCCCTATCTCAGCGAGGTATTCTATTGATTCCCAAGCCCTTGCGAGGGTCAAGTGATTAGCTTCGTACATTTTACCTCCAATTGTCCCACCACGTGCGGCGGAGATTGTTCATTGCCCTCCCACTTGATAGCGGCTACCTTCCATGTCCACCCCCTGCCGCAAGCGTGACACCAGCGGCCCCCTTCATCGCGTTGCCAAAAGCCCGTAGGATAGCCAGGGCAAGCGGCATTGCACGCGGGGCAGACTAACTTAACCAAAGACATGGAATACGAGTCTTCCACTGTCAAGCTGGAAGGTCCCCACATACGCGTGTTCTGCGATCTTGCTAACAGGGATGGTGTGTCCAGTTCCGTACATGTAAACATCCCTTAGCCGGTAGGGGTTATCTGGTTCTACGAGAACCCATATGCACGGTTGATCCCCCTGGATTTGTACGGTAAGCATCTGTGCCCCATTTGGCATCAGGATACACTGATGGGTTTCAATTGCAAGGGGATATTTCCATATTGTCATGATTAGTTCCTATAAATCTGCTATCGTGGCGTCCCAACTGCCATCCCTTGTGGGGGAGGTAAACCGTTCTACCTCGTCGCGGTCAGCCATCTCGGCGCTAGCGAACGCTTGGTTGACAGTGATTACCTTTTCAATCTCGTCTGCCGCGGGGTCTCCCTCGCGGCGTAGTTCATCAATCAGTTGTCTAAGTGTGGTCATGTTACCCTATCCTTCCTTAATCAGTGAAAGTATAACCGGTAGCGGCAGGGTGAGTTCCTGCGCTATCTGAAGCGGTTGCTTGCCCGCAGCCAGCATCTCTTCTATCTGCGCCTTATCTACGATGGGGAATTCTATATCCGCATCGCCTTCATCCCTGGCTACTATCTCAAAGATACGCTTCTGATCATCGGTGAGAGTACCTTCCAACAGGCTAATCTCAAACGCGTCTGGTATTTCCTCTGGCGTCGGTTGGCGGTCGCCAAGGGGGTTCTCCCAATACCACCGTAGTTTTGACCACGTACAAGGCTTGATACGGCGAGGCAAAACGCTAGTGGCCTTGATACCGTCGTCTGTTACTTGGTGCTTGGCGATGCGTTTGAGTACCAGACCGATAGGTTCAGGACCGTCGGGGTTGTGACGCAGCCAGATGCGAAGGCTTGATTTCTGTACAAGGGGTCGTTTGCAGTCGGGTACGAACCGCCCAGGAACCCGCCTACCACCAATGTTGTACGATTTGAGGTGGGTGGTAAGAAGTACGAGGTCTGCACATTCTTGCAACTGACTAAGTATCTCTGCCTCGTAATCGAACGACGCCAGCCATATCTCAGCGCCCTTGATTTGCCCCATTGGTGAGTACTGCTCGCGGAACTGGCGGGGTTGCTTGGCGACGTAGGGCTGAAACGTCTTCTCAAACTGCTGATAGCCATCCCAAATGACAGCCCTGTACTGGCCCTGGGCGATATTATCTATCAGCCGCAAATACATCTCGTGGAGCTCAACTTCTTTCATTCCCCGCCCCATTGCGACGAGGTTGTGATACACACCAAAGTTTAGTTGCCTGGCGATAGCGGAGCCCTTGACATCGGCATCAAAAAAGGCTATCTCTTGCGGCTTTGCTCCACATTCGAGGCAGAATGTTGTCTTGCCTACGTCGGGTTCGCCGGTGACATGCACGATGATGTTGTTGAAAGGGAAAGTCATGGTTCTGTTTCCTCCTCGGTATAGACCGTCAGGTGTTCGTTGGGCTTCATCCCAAACCATTCTTTGTTCCTTCGCACAGTTACGTCGCCTATGCCGTGAACCTCGGTAGCATAGCCCTCTAGTAGCCAGACAATGGCTTGTGCAAGGGTTTGGTCGGCGTGGGAGGTTTTCAATGCGTCCCACAAGGCCGTTGCCCGCTTGGCCCCTATCCCTGGAAGCGTTGCGAGGGTAATGCGCTGGTCTTTGATAGGGCGCAACCGTTGCAGGCTATCCTCTTCGTAAGCCGTTGTTTCGGGCCACACTTCCTTGATGGGCGTCTCAGTATACCCTCGCAGGTGACGTTCTTTCATTTGTAGCCACGGTAGTAGCAAGCTATCCCGACATAACATCTCGACTACGCCACCTCTATCATGCCATTTGCTGAGGGCGGCCTGTACGCTCCAGAACTCCTTGTCAGTGAGCATCCCGTCCAAAACTGCCAGGCCGCTATCGTGGTACGTAAGTATGCCGATGAAAAGAAGTACGCGCTGTGTGGGCCGGGATGTCCACTCTCCCATCCTCGCTAGGCTTCCGTTGATTCGTGGGCCTAACGAGGATGGGAGGTCTAGTCCCCGCTTGCGCTGGATGAGGCAACCGCTATCGCAGTGCGCTCGCAGTGCCCGTTGGTGCGGGATGAGGTCAGTTACCTCATCCAGCGGTGCGTCAAGCGGGGAGATGAGCAGGTCTGCCCCTGTGTACGCTTCGAGGCCTGGAAGAGATCGCGCGGTCGCGATAACATCTTTGGGTAGACGCGACCCCTTCCTTGCCTCGGACGGATCAAAGAAGATCATTACACCTTATCAAGCCAGGCGATGACTTCGTTGACCGTGCCCCCCAGTTGGTCGCCGTAAGCTTCTTTGATATACGTACCGACGTTGACAACCAGGGGTCCGGGCTTGCCTTCTACAGCGGCCTTGATTTGTGCTACCTGCTCCGTCCACTGGTCGGGATACGCTGCCCACGCCGCGGGAACCGCAAGGCCACTGGCGATAGGAGGGCCACCGGCGACGGGCGGCGTTGAAGTCGCGCCCGCTGCCTCAGAGGCCGCTGCCTCGCCAGGGTATACCTCGGCAGGGTAGGCCACCAGGTCGGGAACCATCTCACCGTCCTGGTTCTCGCGCATCCGACCTGATGGGTCTTCGGCGAAGGTGATGCGCCCCCAGAACGTTTGGGGAGCGCGCAACGAGAGTTTTTCAATAGCTGGCCGCACAATCTTTTTGTACGCGTCTGTCCAGATGGGGGTGACAAAGTATCTATCGCCCATCCATGCGACTTCACGGCCTTTTACATCATCCTTGAACACGCGGAACTGGATGGATGATTGAGGTCGCGACGTTGCTTGATGTGTGGCTAGAAACCCCTTGCAGATTTCCAGGGCTTCCTTTCGCGACGCATCGTCAGTAAAGGGAAGGAAGCTCTCTTCATTGTTCATGCCGCTTATGAACACCTTGTATCCGATGGCGAATTCTATCCGGGAGATTATACCCCCCCCACCTTTTTCCATTCGTTCGAGCTGGTCAAGCCAGCCCAGAAAGTCGTTTGCCATACGTTATCCTCCATATTGATTGTGAGATTGTGATTTCAAACTACACAGTATTCCCGTTCGCGGTATGTTGCCGATACCCTCCTCCTTTTTCGTCTTGGTGGGGCGGCGCTCGGAACCGCCCTGGCTTCAGTACTAACCCCAACGCGTATTTGGTTGTATTGAGGCATTGGGTAGTTTACGGCCTCTCCTTGCGAACGAAACAGCCGCCAAGCTCAGCCAAGGGGAGCGATGAATATGCTCGGGTTATCATTATGGGCTCCGCCGTTCGTGGAGCTGCGTTCACTTTAGGGCTGCGGGCCAGATACCCACCTGGCTCCACCGCCTGAATAGCAGTCAGGCTTTTACGAATACCCCCCCGGTGCTGCAACGCCGCCGCAGCCCTAGCAGGCCGTCAAGGGGTCGAACCTTGCGAGGGAACATTTGGAGTGTTCCCCGTGCCCAGCACACGGCCTATATTCTCTAGCTTGTCAAATCTGTAGGGTTACGAGCTAGTCTTTCACCTAGCCCCTGCGTTGGCTCCACGTAGCATGTAGTGGCCACTACTTCTACCGCGAGGTTTGACGACAGCGTGAGGTCTGTCGTAGCAGGTCTACCAGTCCAGCGCGTCATAAGTGCCGCGCGGTCGTAATCCCTAAGCATTGCTCAATTGCCGTTTACGATAGCTTTGGAAATGGCGGCGATGGCCTTCCTCGTAGCCAGTTCTATGCCGTAGTCAGCGTCCCACCTGTCCGGATAGTTGACTTTGGCAAAGCCTGCATCGGTATACTCGCGGCCATCAAGTCCTATTGTGGTTATCCTGACTGCGGTGTAGGGCCTCTTCTGCCACGTCTCGTTGCTGACGACGTTGGAAGACAGAATTGCCTCGATTGCAGCCCGTCTTGCTCTTGTGTTCATGGTTCCCCTGCGGCCTCCCGCGCCGCGAAGTAGTCATCGTACCACCCCTCAAGAAGCTTGGTAATGAGATGGTTCTTGCTCCTCGTCCACCCTCGTCGCGATGCCCCGTCCACCGCCTGGTGCAGCCAGCGCGGGATGCGGATGGTCATCGCGACGAGGGCAGAGCGGTGGGCCTCGCTTGCTAGCGACAACGTTTCGTATTCACTTTGAGGGATAGTTACAGTCTTCTGTATGTTCTGCATGGTGAAGGATAAATGGTACAATGTGATGCACGTAGACCGCGCTGGTTAGGAATTCGTGTGCATCCTGTCTGATGTGTGGGTTACGGGAACGAACATGCTCTTGCCTGCCGTTCCCCCTGGTGATGACGATGCCCCTGTCTCGCATTGCTCTATCTCGTACCGCGAGTAGTAGATCGGTCATCGGGTCGCCTGTACGCGAGGACTGTACAGGCTTTCTCATCTTTGCGTTCATGCTTATTATACACCCTTTCTGGTGTAAGTCAAGTCTGGTGGTGCGCATACACCGTTTTCCTCAAGTTATTTATGTTAGTTAATGTTCGAGTAGGGCCCCCAGGGCGCGGGCCTTCTCCTCCGCCTCTGCCAATTCCCGCTTGCAATCCACGACGTGCTTATCAGCGCACTCCTTCAGATAGAGCAGGGCGTCGTTGGCGGTATCAAAGCAGTGATAGTTGCTCTTTGACAAACGTCCAGGGAGATATACATACCCAAGCAATTTATCTGGTCTATCGTTGGTGAGAATAAAGGTCTTCTCTGTTTCCTTTTCAACCCTTACCTTTACCAAGCGCGCTTCTCCATACTTGAATTCCGCAACGAAGATGTGTCTATCTTCTGTCATTCTTGTATCCCTCCCTTGCTTCCTTCTTGTGAGTTGATCCAGACACCGATGGCGGCCAGCACTTCCATCGCGCCTAGTCTGCCTATGCGGGTGCGCGCGAACTCGGCCTGTAGCCGCTCAACGTGCCTGTTGAGCAATGTACTTTGTTGCGGCGACATTGTCTCCAAGGCATCACGCAGAGACAAGTGCCACTCCGCGTTGAATGTGGTCTTGTCACACATTCTGCGGTACTTCTTAAGCCTACTTTGCTTTACGTTCATAGTTATCTCCTTACCCGTTACGAGGCCACGGGCGGGGCACATAGTTAGTTGCATTAGAAGGGAATGTCTAAAGCATCCCCTGGCGAGTAGCGTTCACATCGGTGCGAGGATGGCGAGAAGTGATAGGGCGACGGATAGTAGCCCATCGCCTCTCTATACATCTCTCGCCAGGCCGCCCATACAGCAGCATGGCTCTCCGGTGTATCCTCGGAGGCCGCTTCCTTCTCGGCGGCTATCCACTCGGCATAGGCCGTCTCTGTGGCATAAGGCATCATCATATCCAGCGGGTCAGGTGAGTATTCGTTGTTTGGCATAATAGTTATCCTCTCCATTCTTTGATTTGGTTGGGCGCGTCTACCCAGTGTCCCTTGGTGATGTCCGTTCCGTACCACCCCTCAAGCCGTGGTTGCTGTATCTTGCCTTCCGCCAGCAAGCGGCGACAGATAACCTCGGCCTCGTCGGGAACATCCGACCACAGCCAGTACGTTTTCTTGTACTTAGCTATGACCTTCTCCCAATCCCCAGCGGTTGCGGCGCGCGTGCTGCCGACGACGTACTCTACATCCTCATACCTCACTTGTCCGAGGGCAATGTCTCGGACACAGAACGAAACGCTCAGTCCAATCATGTTATCCTCCTGTAAATGTTTCTGGTGTCCAGAGTTCCAGCATCAGGCGGCGATGCTCTTGGGAGACGCCGCCCGCTATGGGCATACGTGCTTCGAGCCATGCCTTCACATCGTTGGCGAGGGCTACGGCCTTCTCGCCAAACACTTTCCCATAGCGCGAGACGGTGAAGTCCCACGCGTCTGTTGGGATAGATGTCGGCCTGGCCCCTGTCCATACTGCATCCAGAACAGCATAGGACAGAGCTTCCCGAACGATGTCAGAACTGGGAAATTCCATGTTATCCCCCTCCTTTGTCTGTGATAATTCTGGCAATCACGCCGCCTTCGTGATACCCAACGATCTCCACGTCGGGCGGCGGTTGCGGTTTGGGTAGCGCGGGGACCTGAAGCCCTCGTCGCCCTATCTCTGCTGCCAGTATAGGAAGCCACTGGTCATAGCGGGCCTCTTCCTCCCACGCCTCATCCATTGCGGCGTCCGCAGCATCTTGGGCGTGTTCCCCCTGCGGTCCCCAGAACGAATCGAGGTAGAACATCGCCATCTCTGCTATCTGTACTCGTTTCCTCCCTAGCCACTTGTACGCGTTCAAGAGATGGCGGGGTGTCATTTCGCTGACGGGGATTTCCCGCCCGTCTTCGTTTTTCCAGATGGGCTCTGACATGTTATCCTTTCTGCCCGATACGATGCCTCGGAGCCGGGCCTGTTTAGGATTGTTCGCGGGTTGTGTTAGTCAGCCATACCGGCAAACAGCAACGCAAGGCAAATGGCCGTCAGGGTTGCCCCAGTGGGCCATTCACCCGTGAGATAGGCATAGAAAGCAGATGCACCTATGCCTGGAACTATAAGCCTGAAAACTACGTGCTTGGCGATTTTCTTGAACATGGTATTCTCCTTTTGGTTTATGTTACTTGATGCGGACGCATACGCCGCTGCCCATAGCTGATGGGCGGTGGCGGCAACAACGAGCAGGGCCAGCACTGCGGTCAAGATGCGGTCGCGGAGTTGATGGGTCATGTCGTGGTTTCTCCTTTCTGAGTATATTCATAAATCGGCCTCGTCTCGTACTTCATAGGGCATGCCAACTTCTTGCAACCACTTTATGGCCATGTCGTGGTATTCGTAGGTATACTCAATATCGTTCCCGTCCCAAAGGCTGGAGCCAACGAACCAGTCTAACCAAGTGTCAAAGTAGTCAAGCTGTTCGTCGTCCACGTTCCCTAGGTCTGTGTTGTAGGGGCACAGGTTTTTCAACCAGTACCCCAATGCCTCTTGTGTGGGTATTGCGATGTACACAGGTTATCCTCCTTTCGTTAAGATTGTGAATGTTAGTATCAGCGGACGATCCCGCGGATACGCTTCCCCTGTGGTCGCCTCTCTGTGACGTAGCAGATGCCGCCCCTTCCGTTGTTCGTGCCGTATAGGACGGGATAACGGCGGCGTTTCTGCCGAATAGCGTGGGCCTCTTCTGCCCAGATTGACGCGGTGGGCATCCTGCGCTTGATGACGGCTTTGGCGTGGCGGCAGAGATGGCCAAAGCGCGCCCCGCGACAGTCGCAGGTAAGGCGCAAGGCCCTCTTTCCACTGGTCAAGGCAACGTCATAACCCGTTACGGTGTAACTTGTCGTCGCGCCGTTAGCCAGTTTCCGCGAACGGACACCGTAAGCGAAGCGGGCACCGTTTGGCGGCGGTCTCTGGTAGATTGCGATCACGGGTTCAATCGGCAAGGATTTCATGGGTGTCCCCTCTTAAGCCCAACGCCATAATGGCAGCACCGAGCAAGTTAACCAGGAGCATGGGCAGATGAAATACTTTATAGTTTCCAATCATTATCACTCTCCACTTGCGCCTCACGGATTAGCTCTTCGAGCTTGTCCGCTGCCGCGTCCAGCACGTTCGAGCCTGCCTCTGCGGTTTTGAAGAACCACTGGTTGTGTTGTACCAGGTTGCATATTCTGTCTATAGGCCCCTCAAGCTCCTCGAAAACCAGCAGCGCATTTATCCCATATCTGATACGTTCTTTTGTGGTAGTCATCATTTCTCCTTTTATTCCTCCGCACAAGACGCAGGCCGGGTTAGGTAATTCCCCCGATGACACCACGGCCTGCCCGTGCTATAATGTCAGCGGAGGTGCCCAATGGAAACTTTCTTCTTGACCGCCAAGCTCGTGTTGTTCGTGGGCCTGGAAGTATTCGTGCTGTCCGCCGTGGGAGCCGTGATCCTGTCCGGTGTTGGGGAGTGGGTGTCTCAGTACCGTACTCCCTCTTCCCCACCCGCCACGGCGTAGTCAAATTCATGTTCCCTTTTGCCGCCTACCCACACCTCGCAGCCGTAGCGGGTGGGGACGATTTCCACCCCATCTTCGGGGTACTCGCGGCGCATGTCCGCGAGTATGTCATCAAGCCAGCGCTCAGCAGTGTAGTTCATGGTATCCTCCTTTATCAATCTTTACTGATGGCTACCAAGCGGGCCGCAATGCCCGTTCCGCTTTCACGGAAGGAATTAGCGGGTAGTTTCTCGCTCCAGCCGCCCACGGTATCCAGCCACTCCCTGAACTCGGCAGCCTTGCGGTCGTCGCGGAAGAATGGGCCTTCAGACATGACGGAAACAAGCTGGCCGCCTTCGTTCAAAAGGTAATAGGCATGACGAACATGGTCAATGTCTTGCCCGTTCTCAAAGGGCGGGTTCATCACAACCACGTCATACCACGGCCGGATTAGGTCAAAGAAGTCGTGGGCTACTAGGTTGTAACCAGCGGCCTCCAGTACCACAGCCCGTTGCGGGTGCTTTTCGCAAACGTGCAAGGTAATGCCAGCAATGCCTCGCAACCGGCTAGCGATAGCGCCCAAGCCTGCTGACGGTTCCAAAATACGGTCGCCCCACCGCAGTCTACCCAGCTCAAGCCCTGCGATCTGGACCATTCTGTCTATCACAGCAGGCGGCGTTTCAAAGAACCCATCCCTCACCACGTCCAAGGAGCCATTTTGTAGCAGCCCTTCCACCTGCGCCCTGGGGTCAAGGGGGAATACGTGGCCGCCTCGTTTGCGGTTCCACTTACCCCCCATGGCCGCGAGGGCCTTGTTTACCCGCAAGTAAAGATCGCGCTCTAGCTGTCCGCCGGTGATGATCCCTAGTGCCCCCTCGTCTTGCCAATCCATTGCCTGCAAGACAGACAGAACATCGTCGTCAAACCTTAGTGTTTTAGTAAGATTCATGTTGGTCTCCTTTACCAATCTCCAAACAGTTCGTTTTGGGCCTCTTTTGCCTCTAACGGTCCCGGGGCCTGTTTCCTCGCGTCCATTGCGGGCGGCGCGGTAACGATCATGCGCAACCGCGAGCCACACCTACATGTCCACTCAGCGATGTAGCCACCGTCGGCCTCTTTCTGCCATACGTTCTGGGGCATACCCCAGTGGCAGAACCCGCAAAAAACCGTGGTGGTGTCGTTGCTGTTCTTAGTCATGGATATATTTCCTCTAAGTCGTCTACTGTTTGCGGGCCAGTGGTGGAGAACATGAGTTCCATTGCTGGCTCAAGCTTGGGGAATTCCTCGCGGATTCTCCGTTGCCCGTTGGTGATCTCCCAGCCCCATCCGTGACCAAACTTAGTCCGTCGCTGATGGGCAGGCGTGCTCAGGATGCGGCGCATCCGGTTGATGATACCGGGGCCTGTCTTGAGGCTATTGACGTTCATGATGTAGCCTCCTCTGTCAATGTGTACCGTTGTCGCCCTACCATATGGGCAGTTTCCGCGGGGTAGAGTTCCTGGTCTCCCAGGGGGCGCACATAACCCTGTTTGATGAACTGCTGCACCGCTTGCTTAACTTGACTATAGGGCAAGTCCGCTGTGTCTGCAATCTCAGCTATGCTAAATCGCCCATAGAGGTCAATAACCTCTCTTATCCTATCCTCGGGGCCAACGTTGGCATCATCAACAATCTTGACAAGCCCTTCCAGCCGCCCTCTTAGACATCGCATCTCGTACCCGTTACCAATGTCATCTATGTCGCGCAGGGCCAAGATTAACCCTACACGAATTGCCCTCAATCGGTCGTAGTAGTTAGTAGTCCCTTTCATGGCGCGGCCTCCCCCTTGGCTGTGGCAAGGGCCTCTCGAAGCGTGTCCCTGGCCGTTTGCCTGTCTACCCGTTCAAGGTATTCGGCGTTACAGTTGCGAGCGGCAGCCAGTGCAGGATAGTCGGTTGTCAGCACGTGCAGGGCAACCTCGCAGGCTCGCAGTAGCTCAGGGACTGCGATGACGAGGGCAAGGTTAGCTATCCCCTCAGCATCGGGCGTCTCGGAACGTTGTCCACTGCGAACCCTTTCGTCGGGTACGTGTGTCCAAACGGTGGCGATGGCCTTGCTGCCGTCGGCGTTCACCACCTCCGTCTGGAGGTTGCCGTACCGCGCTCCCTGTTTCCAGGGGTAGGGCGTGTGTTTCGTGTTCATGTTATTTGTCTCCTTCGTAGGTTTCAACGTGCCAATTGAGCGAACCCATTGAGCGGGCCAGATAGACGACTTCGCCTTCCGGCCCGTCCCACAGTGGCCGGTGTGCGTTGGGGTCTCGGCAGGTGTAACCCTCGGCGGCGAGGGCATCAGCATACTTTTGCCAAGCGGCCTCAGCATCAGAGAGCCATTTCTGGCATACCTCGCACTCCCGCCAAGGAACTATCTGGCATTCAGTGCCCTCGTCTAGGGCTCGTTCCTCTGTCTGGAAATGCGTGGAACATAGCTTGTGGGTCATGGTTATATCTCCTCAACAGGTTTCAATGCGTGCCGCTCGCCCAAGTGGGGCGTGCCCTTGATGACGACGGACAGGCGTGCGCGCGGTGTGACCAGATAGTCTAGCGGGTAGCTTGTCAAATCCCAGTCCCCGCCGACAATCAGGCAAATGCCAAAGTAGCGTTTCACCCCCCAGGGTTCTGGGTCGTGCGAGCAACTAGCCTCGCAGCGGTAGTTGTAGCCAAAGTGTAGAATGTCGCGCGGTTCCTCGCCAACCTGCGTATCCACAACAAACAGCACATCGTGGCCGTGCAGCGTAGCCCAGCGCAGCGCGTTCAGCGTTTCCAGCTTGCGGTTGCCATCCTTACCGTTGGGATGCCCCAAGATTTCAAGTATGCAACTCAGTCTTGTCGTGCTCATGTTATACCTCCTCAATCCTTGTCTTGTACCCGTGGAGCCGCAGCAGGCCAGCGATGCCCTCGGCGTTCCAACGGGTGAGCGGGTTGCAGTTGGCCCGATGCCAACCGCCGCTGACGTAGTAGGTTACGTGGTACATGGGGCCTCCTCTGTCGGGTGACAGATGTCCAGATACTCGCAGTTGGAGCAGGCCCAGTCACTGCATGACAACTCCGTGACCTGGTAGTCAATTCCGGCCTCGGTAAACTTCTCAGCGGCCTCTCCTGCTGCCTTCGGCGTAGCGTATTGGCAGATATAGGCGCAATCTTGCGTTGTGCCCAGGATGCGCCCGCAATTGGCTATGTCCAGGTCGTGGGCGTCAGCATCCCATAGGTAAACTTTGAGCGTGGTCATGGTTATACCTCCTGAAACTTTTCTACAATGGGCCCGACTCTGTCGCGCAGGCCAGCGGTGCGAGCGATTTGCTCGCCCGGTTTCGTCCAGTCGGCCAAGGCCACCAGGGCCCCTGCTGCCTGGAGTGCGCCCCTGCGGGTGCGGAACACATGTTTGCCAATACAAAAACCACTCGGTTGGTGCGTGATGGTCCAGCCGTAAGCCTCAGAGGGCGTGCCGTCGTATAGGTTCAAGACAATATTGCGGTGGACGACAAGCCCTGGTGTTGCAGACTGATAGCCTTGCCAGCATGTGTCAACAAAGTCCTCATTGCCCCATCGCGGCGGGGTTCTGACGGTGATGTCTATACTTTTCATGGTTATGCC
>Ga0180008_1000527_pt1 | contig 31418 bp, 11 predicted proteins | sample MM_PW_MetaG_FD_121121 | JGI IMG/M metagenome (GOLD analysis project Ga0180008, IMG submission 121121) | Groundwater microbial communities from the Aspo Hard Rock Laboratory (HRL) deep subsurface site, Sweden - MM_PW_MetaG | ecosystem: Environmental > Aquatic > Deep subsurface > Groundwater... | reverse complement strand
TTGACAGTGTTTGTCTGTGGAAATATAGATACTATATATACTAACAAATCAACATAGTAACAGTTTGCGAATTTACCTATGGTTTGGCAATTGGGAGCGTGGTTTTCTGTCAGGCACTAGATAGGATGGTTTCCCCGGGGTTTATAAAATAATAATTAAATCAGAAAAACCAATTTAAAAGAAGGGAGAAATTTAATTTAAGGGAGAACTAGTTGATAACAAAAAGCAAAAACTGGAGTTTAAAATATGAGTTGGGTAATATAATTGAAAACATATTGGGTAATATGATGAAAACCGACAAATAGCAGTGTTTATTGATTTCAATTTTGAAAAAAAGTGATATTATTTTGTAATTAACAACTATATTAGTAAATCATTGGAGTTTATTTCTTTTAAATCTTTATTAACAATCACATTTTCCGGAAACAAAGTCTTCAATCTTTTTAAGATTTCAGAATCACTTTCCTCTTTAATAACGACTTTTTTAATTTTTCCTTTATAATTAAATAATTTCATCAAAATTTGATAATCAGAGGATGGAAATGAATACCCCATGATGATAATGTGCTCACATTCTGATAATAAATGATCGAACTTATTCCAAAGAACAGTGAAGAGATTTCCTTCCATGAATTTACCCTTTGAATATCCAAAGGGTACTATTACTGGAGCCTGTTTGTCAATGATAAGATTTAACGATCTATGGTCGTGTTCCACAGCAAATACGTTGGACAAATCAGCCGGTTCATTTTCGGAAATTTTAAACCACTTAATTGAGCCGTGTAATTTTAAAATATTAATTTGAGGCCCAATAACACCCCCCTCCAAATTTTTTTTTCCATATGGGTTATGACCAATTGAGATTAATGGATCGACTTGGACAATATTCTGATCTTCCAGAATGGCATCCCAGTTAAAAGATACTATTTGTTTGTTATATTTATTAAATTGACAAGATAGTGTATTTTCAATAATATCTTTAAAAAGTTTGCTGTTATTTTGGTCGACTTTAATGCCTCTGATTAATTTTCCAATTCCTGTCAATATATTATTAGATAATAACATTCTTTCAATTTTTTCATTGAAGTTGAAAGAATAAGAATCATCGAGTAACATAGAAAGAAGTATTTCATTATCTTTAATATTGTATTTCATTTGATACTCTGTTACTTTCTTCTTTGTCTTAACATCATCAATTTCATCAAGTAAAGTATTTAATACAGGAGCATTTGAGCAAAATGCCTTAGTGAAGCCTGCGCCTAAAATAAAAAGGTACATATTTTGCCTCTGTAATAATTAAATTTTTAAAACTAAAATGAATAGATAGGTTGCAACGAGTTATAATTACATTTTGTGTATGAGAATTAAGAACTTTTTATTTTTCGGAGTAAAACTATAAACTATTAATTTTCTTCCTATTGTAAATTATCTGAAATGCTTTTACAGTCTTTTTTAAAAAGTAACAGGTCTATGATACCTATCGGCTTCCCAATAAATGTATTTATTCCATCTTTTTCAATTATTTTCAAAATTTTATTAAGTGCGTTTTGGTTCGTTTGCGTGTGCATTTCCCATTTTTTACTAGTTCGAAATTATTGATAAATTCACTGAGTTCAGGCGCAAGTGTGAGCACATACTTTTTAATCTCTTCTTTATTTCCTGCTTGCATATTTGAGTTTTCTTATTTCCATATAAGAAATTTTTTGTGTTGTGATAAAGTGAAGTAAACGGGCTAGGGGAAAAAAACCAAGCGATTAAAAATTAAAACTTACCTATAAATTCTAAACGTCCCACTTGAATAAAATGTATGAATGGTATAGCCATCTTTGATTGTAATACTCCCACCTTCTGCAATTTGCGAACCCAAATATCTAATAATAACAATACCTGAGCCGCCACCACCTGGAGTAAATGTACCATTTCCGGCACCACCGCCGCCACCTCCAGTATTGGGGCTACCAGATTGAGCAGGTACAATCCAACGATGATTGTAATTTTCATATTGTCCCCCATCACCGCCACCACCGACACCGCCATGACCATGATTTCCCCAATAGTCAGCTCCGCCACCACCTCCTCCAGCATAAGTACCGCCAAAGTAAACACTTCCTTTTCCAGCGCCACCGTCTCCAGCATAATAACCACTATATACTCCACTTACATCTGGATGACCAACACGAGCATTCCCACCACTATATAGTGCACCGCCGCCACCGCCGCCTTGATAACCAAGCTCAGCACCACCACTATTTTGTTGCGGGGAACCAGAGGTTCCGCCCTGACGCCCGCTAACACCACCTCCCTGTCCACCACCTGCGGTTACAGTATAAAACGACGAAGCTCCACCATTTCCGCTTGCTACGCCACCAGCACCGACTGTTACATTAATGTTAATATAATTTGATACCATCATACTACCTTCCAAAACGCCGCCGCCGCCGCCGCCACCGCCGCGATTATAGACTCCACCACCACCGCCACCGCCAACAACAAGGTACTCAACTTCAGAAGTCTGTAAAAATATCCGTGGATTCTCAGCTGCACGTCTTTCAAGATCTTCAAGTCTTGCGATAATTTGATTTGCCGGCGTGCCTCCGATTGATGAAGCATCTATTGCATGCATTGCATGAGTTACAGTTTTAAATGGTACTCTGTCAAGTACTTTATTCCCAATAGTTACTCTCAAATATATTTGTTGGTTCCAGTTTATGTTTAAGAAAGCAGTTTGGTTTTTAGTTCCTAGAAGATATGTGTAGATACCGTTAACTATATTTACACTCTCATCTCCACTATTCCATGTTTCTATTTCAGTACCTGTGTTATCATCGTAAACCAGTTTAAACTGCATTGTTCTTGTATTGTTAATTGGTTGGCCGTCATCAAATATATACCCCTGATACATTACCGTTTGTGGTTGTGATGCAAATGCTTTAATCACAAGTACTACCATAATAAATAATGGTATCCAGAATTTGTATTTCTGAAAATGTTGCTTTATAAAACGTCCGATCATAATTTAATGTTCAGCTAATAATTCCAAAGCTGCTAATCTCGCTAATATATCTAACGCTGGCACACCACCTAATCTCAAAGCTTCGTATGCCTGAAGTGCATAAGGAACAGCTAAAAGTGGTATTCTCGGCTGCTCAGTAGTCCCCACGGTAATTTTCAGATATAATGGTTGGTTCCAGTTGATACTTTTAAATTGTTCGGGATATTTCACACCCAACGGAAAGGTATAAACTCCATTTAGGATGAAAACATCAACTGAACCATTTTCCCACAATGGAGGAAGTTCGTTACCGCTGGAATCGTCACTTACTATTTTAAAGTTCATATTTGCCTTTCCGGTTACAGGCTGATTATTTTCAAATACATAACCCTGATATGTAACTACGCGAGGCATCTCAGCAAATAATAGAAAATTTAATATCAGAAAAATAAAGCATACTTTTAATAAACATATTTTTTTTTTACTCTGTTTCATTTCTTCCTCTTTAAATTTATTTGTTATAATACTCAAAAATATACCGCACTTCCGTATCGTTCAGTGCTTTATCATAGATTTTAACCTCATCTATAAAACCCTGCAAAGTGCATTCACCCCAGAAATAACCTTCTTTTGCAGCACCGAGTATAAACCATTTCTCATTGTTCTTTGGTGTTCCGCTAATAACTTGAGTCCCTTTCTTTTCCCCGTTCATATATACGTTCATTTCAGAAAGTGTGTAATCCCAGGTAAACGTAATATATGTCCACTCTTTTGAGGCATACCAGCGGTTTGCATCAGGGATTCCTTCCTCTGGAGCCAACTCAAACTCTGTATTTTGATGATTTTTTACATTAAATACAAGTCCTTTGTGTTCATTCATATACGCTCGAAGTGAATATACATCTTTTGCGGAACTGGTACTGTTTTTTAAAGTAAACAGATAATTGTCGTCGTGGCTAATCTGGTTCCAATCAGGTTTCATCCAGAATGACAGAGTACCTTTTTGAGGTGAAATATTATTTTCACTTTTATAGATAAATAACCGGTGCAGCAGGGTCTCTCCAGGGGCGAAACAATTTGATATGTACCCTCTTGGATCCGTGTAAAAAACGAAATAGGAATACTGGTTTTTATCACCTGAGGCAATATCAAAATTAGCCGTTGTGTCAAATGATGCATATGCGCTGAGGTTTGACCAACAATCAAAAGGTGTAACGGTGAAAATCAAGCTGTCTTGGACGACATTATGCGCTTTATCAGATACAGAATATGTAAAGGAATGATCACCGACATTAGTAATATTTGAAACAGACACCTGATAATGTGGAATATTAAATTCATCCGTTGAGATAGTTATAGTGGGCATCAATGATGTAGTATCTAGGTAAATCTGTGAGCCATTTATCCAGAGATTGGGCTCATATATTTTTGCTTTTATTGACGGCTTCAGATAAACTTTATTACTTTCAATACCTTCTACTACAACTACTGGAAGTGTCTTATCAATGGTAAAACTATCCACGCGGGAAGCTGGATTATTGGCTTTATCCACAGCTACTACTTTATTGGTATAGGCACCTTCTGAAGTAACGGTATAAGGTGAGTTTACTAGTACTGAGTTAAGAGTTATTGTTGTAGTTTTCGGATTTATATCTATTACCGATACATTTACTGTTTTATCCTCGGCATAATGCTGTCCATCTGTTATCCCAGCGATATTAATGACTGGAGCTACACCATCAACAACAAAACTGACACTGTTGGTTATAGTATTTCCCGCGTTATCATGTGCAATGATTTTAAGCAGGTGAAGACCATTTTCACTGATTAAAGTTCCTGCTGTATAGGGGTTATTATCAAGTAATATGGTCACTGTACAGCTGCCATTTTGAGCGTCAGTTACAGAAATATCTGGAATAATCGGTTGGACATAAGAATTGTCCAGGATATTATTACAAACAACTACCGGTGCTTGACGATCAATAGTGTTTGAATAGTATAGGGTGTGGAGATAACCATCAATGTCCGCAGCCTTGATTCTCAGTACATACACACCATCATTTTCATAGTCCAGACTGAGTGAGGAGTAATCACCGTTTTCCAGATACATTGTCTGTTCGATGCCATTCAGGAAGATATGCTTTTCAATAAATGAACCTGCAAAGCTGATTTGAACGTGAACATTTTCTCTGTAGCATATTTCGTTTGTTATACCGCATACTACTATTTCAGGAGTTATAATTATCGGATCAGTATCGGTTTGAACTTCAGTTATAGAGAACGTACAGGTTTCGATACTTGCGTTTCCTGCCAGGTCTCGTGCGGTTACCGCAAGCTGATGAGTTCCTGTTTCAGACAGGGTAGTATTAAGAGCAATATTTGTACCGTTGAGTGCGGCGTGCACCGTATCAATATTGACATCATTTACCGCAACATCTATTTTAACGCTACCTTTATAATTTCCGCCATCTCCAGGTTCTTTAATATTGATTTCGGGTGCCGCCGTATCCAAAACAAAGGAAACACTTGAACCATTACTCGATACGGCACCGTGGGAATCATAAACATTGATGATAATCTCGTACTGCCCATCGGTACCGAGCGTACTGCTATTTATTTTACAGACTGTCTGTACTGCTTCCTGCGTTGAGATCACTTTATTTGTTACTGAACCATCAGTGGAATGAATGATATATTCATAACCGCTTTGTAAATCACCGACATCTGCGTCACTGAAAGCCCAGGTTATAATCACTTCTTCATCAGCTTTTACATAGGGTCTATTAACTGCGATATTCTGAGGAGATTCTGGCGGCTGATTATAATGAGCTATGTCTCCGCTATCTCCCTCATCTTTTGTAATATCAACTTTATCACCAGTAATTTCAAGGATCATACTGTCAGATGATACGTTGCCGTTTAAATCATAGACGTCGAGTTTCATAGTGTATCTACCTATAGCCAAGTCAGTAATGTTCCACTTAGTAAGAAGACCTTTCCAAACCGGCAAATCAAGCCGTTCAATGACTGTCAGAAAGGCCGGATTTTCTCCTGCTCCAAAAGATATAACGGCCTCACTAAAGTACGCATCAGCGGCTTCGCCGTAAATGGAGATATACCCGAGTTCAAGCGATGATTTTTTAAAAGAATATCTGCCGTGATGATGTGAATAAGTATGGTTTTTCTCAATAGTCGTTCTGAGATTAGCTACCGGAGCAATACTATCGATATAATCAAGAGTAGTAAGTTTTAGTTTATAAACCTGGTGATTTCTAGAGTCACTGAGAATCATATGACGTTTTGATGTATCAAAGGTTATACCACGCGCTTGATTAAAATATTTCTCCGCTTTCCCATCATGGGTTATAATATTACTGAATACCGTAATTACATTAAAATATCTATCGTAGCGATGTAAACGGCTGATAGTTTTATCGTCGGAAATATATATTTCATCAACAACAACTAACTGTCCATTATTATCAAAACTTACGTCCTGAGGTCTGGAAAGCGGTATATTTTTCGAACTGACAATTTGAATTCCTTGAATCCCCTGAGTTGATGTTCCCGTGAATGAACCAATTTTATCACCATTTACAGTATATACTTCAAGACGGTTGTGTCCGGTATCGGCAATCCATAGTTCTTCAACTGAACCACCAAGGCGGGTAATGACACTTATGCCCTCAGGTGCGCTGAAGCCAGATAGTACTTTCCGAAAGGTTCCATCGGCATTGAAAATCTGCACTCGTGAATTACCAGTATCAGCCACAAAAACCTGGCCACTTCTATCAACAGCTACCGCACTCGGTTTTTTAAAGGAGCCCTCGGCACTAGAAGGCGTACATTTGACTTCTTTTTTTGATGCTAAATCCAGAGTGAATACACCACCTTTGCCTATACTATACTCATATTTCCCATTATAGCGGAAATAATGAATCCAATTAGCATTCAGATCCGCAACGTAATAATTTCCTTCTCTAGTGAACGCCACCGCAGTCGGTTTTTCAAGATTTAAGAAAACTGCGGGATAGTCATAATAATGATTGAAAGTCGAGAGTTGATTTCCCATCCCATCAAGGATCCTGACTAATCGGGCACTTTCATCGGCTACGTAAATAAAATCATTTACACTGAAATCAAGTCCTGTCGGTAGACCAAGTTTCAAATCATCATAAGGTACAAATCCCTGCATCTGATGAAGATTCCCCCAACTTCTGATGATTTTATCAATTTTATATTTATGAAAAAATGACCAGTACCCGGCATTATGTTTTTGACCATTGTGGCTATTTCTATTTTCTCCGAAGGTTACAATGTGTTCAGGTTCTCCAAATCGGATACTAGTTTCAGTAGAACTTTCATTTCCAGTGCGGTCTCTGGCCACTAGTTTAATTCGGTAATCTCCAGGTGAATTTAGTGAGGGTATAGTACCAGTAAGAGGCCAGATACCCAGCATTCCGTTTATTGGTTCTGTGGCTTGATTGATTATTGTTTCAATTCCTTGGGCATTTATTACTAAAAGGGTGTATTTATCAAGATAGGGGTCAGTGACCTCGCCAAACACAGGAATATCGCAATTTACTATATCACCAGTAAATGGTGAATATAAAGCAACAACAGGAGGCGTAACATCTTTTATAAAAACAATAGTCTTGCCAATTTCAGTATTTTGGACATTATCAATTGCACGGTAAGTCAGTGTGAAATTGTCTTTGTTTATTCCTTGAAGGTTAATGGCATTATTGTAAATTTTCCAGTTAAGATTATCTATATGGTATTCAATTCTCTTAACGCCGCTGGCTACACCCGACATCAGAGTATCTATAGCGGTAAGTTTCAAGGTGTATCCCGAACCAACTACATTTTCTGATACTATTGGGATAACTGTTCCATCTGCTTTTTTCAGTTCTGCTGCTGTTACAGGAGCAATACCATCTATAGAAATTGTTTTTGATTGTGCCTTCTCAATATTCGGGATGAAATCATAGGAACGGTAATATAGAGTATGAATACCTTCAGAAAATGTGATTTTATCTAATGATCCATAAGCTGTCCAGTTTTCTTCTGTGTCTATTTTGTACTCTATTCCAGCTACGCCGGTTGCAGTACCATCAAGCGGTCCGAGTTTATCTATAGCGGTTAATTTGGCGTAACCCTGTAGGTTGAGATATTCCTGAAAGTTTCCAACATAGGGTACCTGACTCAGATGCAGTGTTGTTTCGGGCGGTGTCATATCAGGATATGGGGTTGTAACAATGAATGCCCTTGAATTTTCGATATGTCCCAAGTTATCCTCGGCATAATATTCAATAACGAAAGTCCCAGAGGTATTCAGATTTACGGGGTTTTCATATTTTATGAAGTCATTATTATTTATTTTGTAATATATGTTTTTAACACCACTATAGGTGTCAGCTGCGGTGAATGTAATTTCTGAACCGACAGGAAGATAATTGGAGTTTAAAATATTCAGGATTTGCGCACTGACAGAGAAGGTTGTTTCGGGTGGGGAGTTGTCAATAATGAAAGAAAATGTCTGTTTAGAACTGACGTTTTCAACATTGTCACCACCATAATATTGTATTCTATGGACACCTTCAGTAGTTACCGATCCGATTACAGAACCCTCAATTTCGCTGTCGGCATCAAGCTGCCAGAGTGTTTTGTTCACACCAGAATAATCATCGGTTGCCGTTAAATTGAAGACTGAATTGGCGGGATAATAAATATTTTCATTTTTTATAAACGGAATAGTGTTTGCGTTGATTAATACAACAGGAGGTACTGTATCAAGTATTATTATTTTTTCCAGAATTTCACTTTCATTCTGGGCATTATCATAAATTAAAAATTTATAATTATTTGTGCCAGGATCAAGTGATAATTGAGTGCTTGGTTTGTCAATTGTTATACTGTTATCAATATCATCATTTTTGATAATTAGCATCTCTTTGATATCAGAAAAAACATCATTTACTTCAGGGTCGATTGATTGAAAGATTACATTGTATGCAGCATTAACATACATGTCTTGATAACTAAGTGAATTAATTACTGCTGTTCCTAATGGTGCTGTACTATCAATTTTAAAAACAGATGAGGTATTTCCAGTTAAGCCAGCCTGGTCAACTACCCTTGCTTCAATTTGGTATATTCCATCAATAATTTGGCGATTGAAACTAATTCCTAAAGTACCATCGGTATGAATGTTTCTTGTTTCCTCTTGCCATATTACATCATTATTATGTTTTAATCTTAGAGTAAGGGAAACTGGTGATGTTTCTGTAATTGATAAGCTGATAGGTATAGTGCCGTTTATGCTATTTTCGTTCTTTGTATAACCGATAAAAAATAAATCTTCAGATGGAGTAGTGATAACTACCTGGGGAGGGGCATTATCAATCAGAAATGGCGAGGCAACTTCCGTCAGATTACCACGTTTATCGTAGACTTTTGTTATAATTTCATAACTGCCTTCATCAAGATAGTTCCCATCAGTATTTTTTCCATCAAATGAAACAGTCAACGAATTTCCATTTTTAATTGTTTCTTCAAGGATTGTTTTCAAAATAAATTGAAATTCATTTCTCAGGAGAATTTGAATTGTATAGTCCTCGGAGCCGTTCTGTATCTCGCTTACTATGTCCCATGGCCCACTATCATTATCGGTACTGATAATTCTCGGGAAGGTTGCCGTAACAATAGGTGCCGTGCTATCAACGGATATGTCATGAATAATCGAACTGCCATTGCCACTTTTATCCTTTGAGAAAAAATAAATCTTGTATAAACCATCCGAAACTTTAACTGTTTCCCCATTAACTTTCACATACCCGTTCCAAGAATAGCTGTAGTCTCCAGGCGAGTGTACCTCATTGGTTAAAATTGTCGCGACACAAGTCGTTCCACTATTATCAAACAGTAAAATACTGTGGTATAAGTCGGATGAAACATTTTCAACTACTGGACCTTGTATAAAACATTTTGTGTTTTGGAGTAAGACAGACTGCGCATTAAAGGTTAAGTCTTTGGGATAGACTGCTATTCCACTTACATCCGGGGCAATAACATCATAAAGAACTTCAAATGCTGGTTTTAACGTTTCAGATTTATGACCAAAATTATCTATTGCATATACTTCAACCGAGTAAGTTCCCGATTCAACTATTGTGTTTTCGTTGTTTTTTCCATTCCATAATATTTCCACATTTCCTGCTGGAAAAGATTCTGAAGTATAGATATTTTTAATAATATTGCCATGACTATTTTTAACTAAAGCATGTATTATCGCTGGTTCACTTACAGAAACTACTAAAGATTGCGTACTATCAATTGGTGTATATGGGTTTTTAGCTGGCGAAACAATATTCAGTACTGGAGAAGCATTGTCAATGCGAAAATTTCTTGTAAGAACTGTTTCTTTACCAGCCGCATCACGAGCAGTAATTTTAAGATTAATATTCCCATTAAATAACGAGCTATCAAATTGACAAATATTTGCTGAAAGAATATTTTCATTACCTTGAGCAATACTATGATATTGATCTTCAAAACTGTGTTTGATACCAACTTCATAGGAACTCAGTAAATAATCATATATAGTCCCCGTAATAGTAATAACTCCCGTATACTCGGCATTGTTTGCAGGGCTTTCTACAATTACATTCGGTGCATTATTATCTACTGAAAGACTAATTTCTCTGTATGTAGCGTTACCAGGAATATCAGATGCTTCTACGCGTAACTTATAAACACCATCTAATAGTGAATCTGTTTTAAAAGTAGCAAGAAACCCATCAGAAACATTTTCAGTAATTTCTTCTAATTGAGTAAAACTTGTACTGTTATTATACGCATACGAGACAATTCCCGATGAGAGATAATCATCTGATACTGTACCTGTTACCAATATTTCGCCGGATAAGGTTTCATTTGCTGAAGGGCTCGTTACACTAACTACAGGTGCTGTATTATCAAGAACAATTGATCGGTCAAGAAAACTTGTATTACCTGCCATATCCTGTACCTGGATAATGAGCCTGACAGTTTCGTTTAAACCACTTGTATCAAATTCGGCAATTACATTGTCAGTTACATTTTGTGTGGCAATCCGAATAATATTGGTTACATCTTCATTGTTTTGCCTTATATAGCCAAGAGTATATGAAACAAGATTAATATCGTTTGCGTTTCCTGTAACAGAAACAACACCACGAAGTACTGAATTGTCAATCGGTGCAGCAATACTGACTATTGGTCGGGTGTTATCTATTACTAATATTTTTTCAATAACTGATATGTTATGATTTAAGTCTGTGCTCCTCAGTTGAAGAGTATATCTCCCATCGGGATAGTTTTGTGAGTTAATAGTAAGGATGTCGGATGAATTTGCATCTGCGGATAATAATAAAGTATCGCTATATTGCTTAATAAGACGAATAGACCAGGATGAAGGATTAGGATCATAAGTTGAATAGTGGATTCCGATAGAGTTGTTTATATGAGTTAATTGTTGCAGATCAAGGGTAACATCTGGCGCTGTTGTATCTCTTTGAACAGTTCTAAAGAATTCACCAATGTTCCCAGCATTATCTTCAACCTTCAACCGTATAATATATACATCATCTTCCGGTTGGAATTTTAAAACTGTAAGAAAATGATTTTGATTATCATTATATGAACCTTTTTGCGTCTGAAATACCTCAACAAAGGCTCCTCCTGTTTTTTTATATGAAACTGATGCACTGGAAAAATGTGGATCATACAAACTCCCAGACAATGAAACAACATCTCGAATAAAAGTATTCTCACTTGGTTCATTGATATTAACGACTGGGGGTGTTGTATCAATTGTAAATATGATATTTCTTTGCCCCACTGTAACACCGTTTACTGCTGTGAGTTCGAGACGATAATCTCCATCTTCTAGTGAGGTTCCGTCATCAGCCAGCCCCGTAATTTCATAATTCCGATCTCCTTTAAAAATATCAACCGCATTGATTAGAACATCAACTTCATTGTTTTCACCATCAAAAAGTTTAAGCGTAACTTTTGCATCTTCAAGCAGTCGATATTCCAACGTAAAACTGTCAAGAACATTGTCTTCATTAGGACTTATGAATTGTGCACTTTTTAATAGTGCTACAATTTGATTTTGGTCAGAATATAATGTTACTGGAGTTATCTTTTCTTGACTGTTCCCCGCTTTATCCTGGGCAATATATTTGATTTTGTAATCACCAGAATTGTATAGAGCACAATCAATACTTCCCAATGTCCCTGAACTTTGTGCATTAATCCCTTCCTTAATAACTATCCATTCCTGTGCAGAATTTTCTTTAAGATATATCTGATATGTGTCAAGAAGAAAATTGTCTTCTATGCTCCCGGTAATTGAAAACAAGCCATTTAAAACCGCATTATTTTCAGGATAGTTAATTGAAATAACAGGAGGCGTACTATCTATATCAAAATCCTTCCACATAGATCCAGTATTACCTGCCACGTCTTTGAGGGTAATTTTATATAGATAATGCCCATCAGGAAGAATTGAGCCTGTATCACTTAACCCTTCAAAATCATCTTCATCGATGTCAACACCTCCAGCAGCTACCGGCAAATCCGAGCAAACAGTCCTAAGCGCAGACAAGGTTTCAGTCATTTGAACAGTAAACGTATCACCGTTCTTAATAATAAAATCTTGTTTATTTTCATTTTCTAGAATTCCAACATTTATATTGGGAGTCACCTCATCTTGTTTAACAAGTTGTACTTCCCATGATATATCTTCAATATCTACGTTTGGTGCTGACGGTAACTGATATTGATGCCATATCTGCGCCTCTTCATTAATGCTATGTTCCCGGGCCTGGGTGTTCCCGTTTTCGTCAAAACCAAGATTTAATGCAGGAAATACTAATTGCCCATTATTATTTAGTTTCCCTTCCTGAATTGCGGCTGTATCTTTTGAAGTATCCCAATTTTCATCAATTAAAACTGTACTTTGTGATACATTGACAACAATAATACTTTCACTACCAGTCTTAACAACTTCAGCTGTTATTTCATCTGTTGCGTCAAGAAGTTCGATCGTATAAACTGCAGGATCCCCGTTCGGATCTTTCTGGGAATTATTAACTAAAAGCTCCTCGGGAATTGGAATTTCGACAGCTTCTTTCGCATACACAACTTTACTGATTATCGTACTAACCTGCCAGGGAATGTGTTGAAACTTAACTATACCCTGTCCTACTGTATAATTATAAAATTGTGCAAGATTATTTAATTCAGAGCCTGTATATGCAAATGGTGTAACTTGACTAAAATTAATATATGAACTAATGGTGTTTAATGCATCCATGCTTTTTATCGAGGATGACATTTTCCAGTTATCTGTGCTTGCTGAGGAGTTCTGTACTATACTTTGAATATAACCAGATACTGGTTGATAATTGACATTCTGTTTAAGTCCACCAATATCCTGCATAATTAATGAAAGCTGATTTTCGGTTCCGCTTGCAGTTACTCGTATCCTTGCTGTTAGGTATGGGTATAAGATTCTTTTTCCGTAAGCTTTTGCGGTATAAGTGTATAAGGCATTTTCACTAAGGATTTCAACAGTTGTTTTTGCGTCTTCATCAATCGAATAGGTACTCTTAACTACTTGCCCAAGAGAAACTGACTGAAGATCTGGATCAATATGCAGTTCACTAATGACTGGGGCAATTGAGTCTACGTCAATAGACAATTGAGCTTCTGAAACATTTCCTACTTTATCCGTCGCAACCAGTTTTATAGTATATATATTATCCAGCCCCCATGTTTTCCATACTGCTATTTGTTCATTAACTATATTTTTTTCACGCGATGTGTATGGATCATCAATTTTACTTTCGATTAATGCTATCGGAGTCCAGTTCTGAGGGGACACACCTTCGCCTACAAACAGTTGATAGTTTTCAATAAATCTATCATTTACACTCGCTACAAATGTTAATTCCCCTGAGTAAATATTCTGAACCGCATCTTGCTTAATAGACAGTGCAACATCAGGAGATTTATTATCTACCCTGACAAATCTATCCACACTTTTTTTGTTGTATGATTTGTCTACTGCATCTATTTTTATATTATAAATACCTTCTAGTTTATTCAATTCTAAAGTATTCCACCTCAGAATAATGTTATCAGAAGGAATTGTTCCCCGTCTTCCGATTTCGGTATACACACCCTGACTATCTTCCAAATCAACAACTGATACAATTATTTCTTTGATATTTTGTTCAACGACAGGTGCATTAATTTCAGCATTGCCGTTTAAGTATATGGGCAGTTCATTAAACGATATTGACGGATATGTATTGTCAATTACAAAATTAGCATATTTTGTAATAGCATCATTTCCAGCAATATCTTCACAATTTAAAACTACAGTGTATATTCCATCAGGTAGATATTGATTGTTGTCAGTAACTCCACGCAGGTAATATACATAGTTATCTTTTCTTACTCTTTCTGTTATAAGATTCTGAACGACTTCGTTATTGTTATTGTTGATTGTAATTGTCAGAACACCTGGTTCACTTATACTTGCATGCAGAGAGGTTTCATCGCTTTTCCCATCAAGAATGCCGGGACTGATATATGTTACAGGTATACTAATATTGTCGATTATTGGTTTTGTGTTGTCAATTGTAATTTGAGCAATATTTTCATCACGGGTATTTCCCGCACCGTCACGTATATATGTTCGTACATTGTAGGATCCATCTAAAACTGTCTGCCCATTGTTATCAAGACCATTCCATGCGCTTTGATATTGGCCACCGTCTACTCTTTCAATCTGGAAAATTTCCTTTACAAGTAAATTGTTTTGATCTACGATTTCCAGACTGAACATCATTTCATCAAATTTATTGTCCGAAATACTACATGTTAATAATGTATTGTCTTTTTTACTATTCAACTGAGGTGAGAAAAGATAATATTGAGAATTGAATACTATTTGTGGCGGTTCTGTGTCATGAAGTACGCGAATATCTCTATTAACAATATCAGACAGGTTATCCACTCGATCCCTGGCAGATATTTTGAAAGTATACGTGCCATCCGGAACATAATTCTCTAGTGCATCTCGAGCGTTCCAAGAAACATTATATGCCCCTTTTTCAAATAAAACATCATCCATTATTTTTCGTACAATGCTAAATGTTCCATCGGCTTGAATACTCCCAACACTTACTGTAATTCGAGATTTCTCCGATAAGTCAAAATATAATAAGGCAGCTTTGCTTATATTTAACGGGTGAATTAGGTCGGGAAAAAGATCGGTTATTGTCACTACCGGTTTCTGAGTATCTATGATGACGGGAATTCCAACATTTTGACTATTTCCTGCTGTATCATATGTCCGTATGTTAAGCGTATAATCTCCATTTTTGTCTTCAACATTTATTGGTGTGTTATAATAATAATTTATTTCCGAAACGTATTCCTCAAGAATTTTTTCAGACTGAGTAGCATTCTCAAAAGATACCTCAACTTTTGAAATTAATAAATCATCAATAACGGCAAAGGACAGAGGAATACTATCTTTTGTAATAAAATTATAAGTAGGTGATGAAACACTAACCACAGGCTTTTCGTTGTCAATGTATACCTGTTTTATAATTTCTGCTTTTTCTCCAAATGTATCACTCACCTCAAGTTTCAGATACAAATGCCCCTGATCAAGCCTTGTATTCCAAATCCCCAGGCCGCTGTCAGTGATTTGATTCTCAGATTTAGTTATGACAACATAATTACCATATTCCTGGTCTGAATATGAAAGTATATAATTTTTAAAGTCTTCTCCGCTTGCGCTTCCTTTAATCAAAAAATCTCCATTAAGCATGTTGATTTCTTGATTCATATTGTTAATATGTGCAATCAACATTGGCTGGACTACTGTAAATGTGTATAAATGGGAAGTCGTATTGCCAGCTTCATCAACAGCACTTATTTTCACTTCATATATACCACTTAACCCAGTTTCCCTTATCTCCAATAAGGAACCAATTAAGGATTCACTGAGTGAAGCAATATCTGTATACACAGACTCACCGGGTTTCTTTATTGAAATAGTACCAGAAGCAAAATGATTATCTTCAATCGCACCATATAAATTGACCGCAGTTCCACTTCGTATAATATTTTTCTCATTTATCGGATTAATTTTTACACTTGGCGGTGTTCTATCAGCTCGAACTCGAAATCGTGTTCCCGCTTCATTTCCAGCTTTATCAATGGCAGTAATAAATATCTCATACGGGAAACCCTCATCAAGACCAAGCGTATTTAATTCGTAAAAAATACCATTTCCCAGTTGGTAGCCGGTTTTTAATAGTTGTCTTTTATTCTGGTCTTCACTACTCAAAATTTCGACAGTATATTTTTCCAGATTCTCTTCAACAATATTTCCAGTTATTGGTATGGTGCTTTTAATCCATTGATTGTCAACTGGACTAGTTATCGTAACTTCAGGATTCTGGCTATCAACAAGTATCGAAAAGTCCTTAACCGTTGTATTAGTACCCGATGCAGCTGAAACTCGAAGAACATATGAACCATCATCGATTATTTGTTTATCGCTATCAAGACCATTCCATAATGTATTGATTTCTTCATTGGCAAGAATATCTTTTGGTAGTACTATTTTCCTTACTTCCTCATCCTGGGTGTTATAAATGGAGACAAAGACCTGACAGTCTGCTCTTGCAGTTATATTTACATATATATTTTGATCAGGACTACCAGGAAAATGTGAGATGGTTGTTTTCCCCTCAAGCCCAACTGTGACAAGATTATTTTCCAGTGTGTTCGCAAATTTTATATTCCTTGTATTAGTTGTACTATTTCCGGCTTTATCGATCGCGCACAGCTGAAGCGTATATTCACCAGTTAAACCTCCTGAATCAAACGTCACAATTGTATTATTACCTATTACTGGAGAAAATCCCTTCCCCAAAGACGCTTGAGCACCTTCACTATTTATTAATACAACTTCGAAGGAATCGAATGAACTGTCATTTATTTCACCCTTAATATCAAGAATTCCGGATACTTTCTGGTCTTCAAAAGGTGAAGTAATACTAATCAGGGGTTGTGTGGTATCGACATAAAGAAAGTCTGCCCACTGTTGGACATTTCCGGATAAATCAATAAAAGTAACATCAATCCGATATGTCCCATCTACTGGAAGACTGCCTGAAGATAATGAAAACGGTAAAATAATTGTTTGATCGATTTCACTGTTTTGTGAAGTTATTTGTTCATTAACAACAGATCCTTCACTATTAATTACAGTCACCTTAACAGTATGCGGTTCTTTGGCAATGTATTTTAAAATACCTTTGGAAAATGAATTATTAATATAGCGTGGTTGAAGTGATACAAATTGATCTTCAACAGGTGATGACCCGTCAATTCCTATACTGAGTTTATATTCATCACTAATGTTTCCTGATCTGTCAGCCGCTGAAATTGCAATGGTATAAATATCATCAGGATATAGAAATCCAGATTTGTCCCGACCGTTCCATATTATTTGTAAATCGCCTGAGAATTCTTTCTCCCATTTTTTTAATGTGGTGATTACTTCATTTTTACTATTTAAAACCTGAGCATTAATAAATATTTCCTTACTTGCATTGTCGTTTATATTGTAATCAACTATGCCAAGGCCATTTGTTTCACCGGTCGATATCGTGTCACAACGAAGTGTTGCAAATGTAATCTGCGGTTTTTCGGTGTCAACTATTAGCTCTATCTGTTTTCCCGAATTGTCAACATTTACATTACCAGCATAGTCAACACCTTTGACGTATAAAAAGTACCTAGCTGACGCATCCCCAATAGAAATCAGAGTAGCTACATCAATAGCAAGAGGAATATCTTTTGTAATCGCAAATTCTTTTGTTTTATAAATCAGACCAGTTTGCTCATTAACCATTAATAAAATCTTGCCAGTTTTGTTCATAGTGACCTGAATAATGTTTTGGCCAGTAACAGATTTTTTGGAAATATACTGAGTCTTATCTCCAGTTATTCCCACAACTGGACGAACGGTATCTACCGTAATAATTTTTTTAATAGGTATGCTGTCAACACCCCTTGAGTTTCGGGTAATAATTTGTAATTCATTTTCTCCAGAATTAAGATGTAATCCCGTGAATTCAAAATATCCTGATGGTTCAACAGCAACAATACCTTTGTGGACATCATTTAACCTGATAATGATTTCATGATTTATTGCTGCATTTCCTTTTATTTTGATATCAAAATAGGAAATAACAGATGGCAGAGTATCAAGAGATGCTTGGGGAACCTGAGTTTTATCAAATACTAGTGCGTAATCAGAAAAACCTGGTATTCTTACAATTATTTTGTTATTGTTTTTGTCAACATACCCTGGAAGATAATCTATTGTGCCATTATCTTTAACGTGGTATGTTCCAAGTCGTGATTCCCAATCGGGTCCATATGTATTTAAATAATTTTCACCAAGTTCGTCAGTGTATTGATATGTTAATGTTGCCGGTTCATCAAAAACAATACCTGCCGGCCTCATTGAAAAAACCGGTCCGATAATTGAAAAGTTATTTTCAATAGTCATATCATCTCTGTTTATAGGTAAAATATCTACAAGTACATCGCGGAAGGGTGTTTCTGGAAGCATATCTTGCGCATCTTCCGGAATAGCATTTGGAGGGAAATCAACACGAACCGTGCCAAACGGGCTTGTTGCATTTCCTCCGCCTTCTCGGCTCGCTATATTTCCAATGTTTACACGACTTGTAGTTTCAACCAGATTACCGTTATTTTTGGTAACCTGAAGCAAAAGCAAATATTTTCCGTATAAAAAGGTAGTATCCCACCGACACAATGTGTTGTTATCAGGAAACGCTTCGTCAATCGGAATTTCATCCCATTTTGCATTTTTTACATTTGTTCCTTTTGCTTGATATAACTTATATGAAGATGTATCATTCCCGGTATACCCAAGAATATCAATATACCTTCGTTCCCGTTCTCTATCTAATACTACTTTGAATTTACCGCCCTGCTTGGTATTGATAAAGGTAGGCTTATCCGCAGCATCCTCATCATTTTCACATTCCAAATATACGCCCTTGGAAGAAGTATTAAGGCTAACCTCAAAATTGGTAATATAGACGTGATCACGTACTGGCCCTGCAAGCTCAGGATAAAATAGAGTGGCATCGTGATCATTGTAATTTTTTGATTTCGAGGGATCAAACTGAAGCGTATTTGCACCCAGAATAACCGGCGAGTTATCCCAGAGGATAGTCTTTTTTGATTTAAGATAGTAAATATGACCTTTGCGCTGAGCATAGTATTCACCACCGCTAAGTTCAAGAAATGACTGATTTTCCGGATTAAAGGCTTTAATATCGCTTCTTTTGGAAGTAGTTCTATACGCAACACTAACAAATGAAGGTGGCTTATCAGGGATAAATAATTCATTATTTTTTTCATAGACGGACACACTAAATGAAGTTGACTCATCCCAGTATCTAGGTGTCATCAATTCATAGTAAAGTATAAAGTGTCCATTCACAAAAGTAGTTTTTGAACCCCACCATGATGTGTTGATTGTAAAATACGCCCCAAAATCTATATGGGTTCCGGCAATAGAAAACCCCGAAACAGTTGAGGCATGTGCAAAACTATCGAGGTTGTGAACATAATGATAAATATTTCCAGGCATTGATGCAGTGGATAGAGGGACAATCGAAGCATGCGGGGTATCGTGACAGTCCGGGTGATTGTGCTTCCATTTGTATGCACCGCAATCATCCCAAAAGGTAGTCTCACTATAATATGGGTAATAATAACTATGTAATGATTGTTGAGCGCCTTCCCATTTTAAATAAAAATTAGCTGAAGCTTTTACTTCAGGATATTCATATCCGACTGGCCGGACAAGAAGAGAATAATATGCTCCATTATCGCCAGTTAAAGTATGGCCATCTGGAGGATAGTGCAGGCTTATCGAGTTATCGACACCAGCAAACTCAACTGTTATTGGAATAATAACTGTTTTTTCATAGATATCATTAAACGAAAATCCGTTAATTACGATTTCATAAGTTCCCGAAGAAACTGTATTCCCCTCAGTATCAGTTACATCCCATAAAACGTCTCGCTCTCCTCTTGTTATATATGAGTTGCCCACATCATTGTTTTGTATAACTTTTACTATTTCTCCATTTTCATTCCGTACCTTTACTCCTATTCTTGCAGCAGTGTTATTGGATATACTTATTATCAATGAATCGTTAATGCCATCACTATTTGGGGTAACTATTGAGCTGGAAGTTTTAGTACAAATATCCAGCACCGTATGACCAGTTTTCACCTCAACATTTTTACTAAAAGTTTGTGCATCTAGACTTTGTCCATTAACCCCTTTTTTTAAGGTTTGAGCGTGAAATATTATTTGATAAATACCATCAGCAACAGGAAGTCCTGACACGTCCGTTCCATCCCACATAATTTCGAGTAATTCATTTTTTTGTAATATAGTCCCGTGTATTACACTTTTTATTAAACTACTATCTTTTTGTATATCTAACGATACAAGACTATCTTTTGAATTAAAGGCTGTTATTTCCAAAATATCATCTGCGGGAGAAAATAAATCTTTTGAAATTTGAATTATTCCAGTATACGGACGCAACAATGTAATTAAACGACTTTCTCTTCTAAACCCTGTCTCAGTATAAGCATTTACATGAATATTATATTCACCTTCTAAAACATCTGTTACGTCCCATATACTTTGAATTTGATCACCAGTCATTACTTCTCTTTTTTTGATTATATGGCGATATGCACCATCAAGAGAAATAACGCTTATCTGATACCCCTTAACCGGATCTACTGCGTTAATTGAGCCATTGATATCAATATACTGTTGAATTGACCCGTTATTTCCAGTAATTATATATTCCGTCTCTGTTACTTTTTTTGAATTAAGAGTCTGTATGTATTCACCTTTTTTGTTTAAAAGCCGCATATCCCATGTTGTTATTTCTATATCCTCATCTGGTGGAGAGTACGTAATTAATACGGTCACTTCTGGATTGTTTTCATCAAGTATGTAATCCTTGCCGTGAACTAGACCTGAAGTTAGTCTCTCATCATCATCCGTTGTAAAAGGTGTCCGAAGTGTACTTACGCCTACTACAATATCAATCTCATTATCTGTTACCATTCTATCCGAAGCAGCCGGACCTTTATTTGCGAAGTATAGATTTACAGGTGTAATATTAGCGGTATTAGGATTAATTTCTTCTGTACCAGGTTCCCCGACACCTTCAATCTGAATGGTATACAAATCGTTTTCCAGATCATCTGCGGGCTTTAAAATATCTCTAATCGACACACCAGTATAATTAACCCCATATTCATCAGTAATAACAATCCCTTCATCGTTATTATTCACCAATGCGTAGAGTATCCGGGATTTGGAATAGGGAATACTTTCACCATAAAAGGTTTTTGGAGCATTAACCATCCATCGCAATCGCGCTACTGGTCCCATATACCTAGTAATAGTTTCAGTTTTTATCTCAGGGCCAAAAATGGTTACTGTCTCAAGGTATTCATAAGTCTTTGAAAAATTCGTTGTTTGAGTGAAAAGATCAACAAAAAATTCATTTGGTTTTGTTTTTACATCAAGAACATCAACATTAAAGGTTGCAAAAGGAGTTAAATCAACTTGAGTAGTATAATCAAAATGTAAATATTTCGTAGTTATCGTTTTGATCCTAAGTGGAGTTGCGTTTTCATAGAAAACTTTTATTTCCCCCTCGGTCTCTTTAACATGACTCGGTAGAGTTAGCTGGTTTACCGGACCGTCTGATCTGATAAATAGCGGGCCGTTATCATAGATTATCTCATTGCCTTTTGAATCCAGATAAGGAAATGGGCCTAATAAATTCCTTTCCTGAATGCTCGTATACGCGCTTGTTAAATCATAATCAAAGGGCCCCCCTTGTACTGGGAAATAGATTGTTTTCCTTTTTACTGTTCCCGAAACAGTGAGACTAATTTTTACCCGAAGAGGTTTAGTTCTGGTACCAATCCCAAAGGCCTGACATGTAAATACTTGTCCCACATTCGGTAAAACGGTACTGTTCTCAACAGGGTGTACAATACTAATATTTATATCGGGATCTTCCGAACTCATTAGTTTAACCGGAAAATATAGATACTCAGTATTATCATTGCCTGTAGCTTTCAAAGATATGGTGTAATTCCCCTCTGGCACAATAATACCGGTATCGCCTTTACCATCCCAAAAGTAGATATGCGCAGGCGTATAAATCTCAGTTGATTTATTTTGAACAACACTCGTACCTGTTTTAACAGTATTGTTATTTGCGTCTTTTACTTCAATAAAAACTTCTGCTGTATCTGTTAAATCATATTCAAGCCGTATTGTCCCCTCGGAGGTCTCCTGCGGACTGAAAATATCTTTATCAACTGACGCATTTAGTATAAATAATGGATTATTTATTTCAACAATTCGGTATATTTCTTTAAATGTTCCAGCGCGATTAACAACTTTTAAGCGTATTGTATATAGTCCGTCATCAAGTACTCTTGTGTCCCATATACCCAGTTCTCCGTTTTGAACCTGGAGTACTGAAATGTTTTTTTCTCCATCGAATTGCCGTAACTCTTCGCTAACTGGTATTCCAATCCATTCAGTGTTTTTACCTGTATTTTTGTTATAACTACCCTGTGAATATTCCAAGCTGAAATAAGAAAATCCCTCATAGTCCGCAGCAAGACCCGAAATAGTAACTATACCGCTACTAAGCTCTTCATTTTCAGTAGGAATACTAATTTCAGCATAAGCCCCACCTACAACAAAAAAGGAAGTAAATTCTTCACTATTTCCAAGATCGTCTGATGTTGTGATTTTAAAGAAATAAACACCTTCATTATACGGTAGACCTGCGTCTTCTATGCAGTTCCAGGTAATTAAATGAAGGCCAAGATCATACTCCTTTTCGTCGATTTGTTTGACAAGTATTCCGTTTTCAGTGAAGATTTCTATTTTAAGGTGTGGTTTTTTATTGAAATACTTACCGTATGGATCGGTTAGTTCAAATTGAAGATTAATCTGATATCCAGTAACTTTGCTGCTAATAAAAGGAGTAACGAAGTTATGTTCTATAAGAGGGGCGTTGAGATTATCAAAGGTTTCAACTTGAGAAAAAGCCAGTCGAAGGAAAACAAGGGTTACAACTAGAAATAAATGTATTCTTTTCATTTTGTCTAATTTTAAGGAATTATACATTGAAAATCATATAAAGTAAAATTCTAGTATTATATAATGTATGAGTATCTACTTATTCGAAACCTTCAAATTCAGCATTTCAGACGTTTTTCAATAATCTGTTAAAGATAATATAAAATAACAGCACGGATATTAAATAAAACACAATATAGGTTACTATTGCCCATTTATAGGTGAAAATGAATAAGGAACTTATTATACTTAAAAACATTAAAATAAATTGTAAAACTATATAATGTTTTTTTAAATATAAGTACTTTGTATCTGAAGAAGGCAATTGAATTTTTAAAGAAACTAAAATAACTATTGCCAGTCCAAGAAAAATGTAAAAATGTGTATCGGAGAAATAACTAAATTTATTATTTCGCACTGTAATAAGTTCAACAATAAATTCACCTACAGTACCAAACAAACTTAGCGTTATAAACAATTGTCCAACTTTTATTTTATTTATCAAAAGTATATTGGATAATAAAACATAAAACATGCCAACCATTGACAGGTATAATTGTGCAGGGTGTCGCATTATACCATTGACATTTATTGCCCACGGTAAGATTGAGCCGTATCCATAACAACAATTATTGAAAAAACAACTAAACGGATCCATAAAAATCCATATACCACATATATAGGCAATTAAATCAAGCTGTAATAAAACAGGCTTCTTTGTTATATAAAAAATATAGCTTAAGTAAAGAATAATAGCTATAAATCCAGCGTACCATAAGTACCCATTATTTAATGAAAATAAAAAAAATATTCGGTCACTTAAAGAATAATTAATTTGTGAACTAAAACAATAGGCAAATTTTGAAGTGCCAATAAAAATTATTAACAGCCCAGTTATAATTATCACACTTGTCTTCGAGGAATACCATTTTAAAAGAATTCGCAATAAACAAATTATAAAAACAAACCCTGCAATTATCTGAATAAATTGTGGGATGTTTATATAAATTAAATCAGTAAAGTGAATAATAAAAACACGTTGGTAATTCATACTTTTTTCTGTTTCAAAAAGAAACTGATGCCAGCAATTGGTCCCGCCAAATATAAAGGGACGAATGGTATTAATGAGTGAAAAGCAATATGTTCGCAAAATAAAGCAAATAAAATACAAAAAAATACTAAAAAAATGGGTGGCAAATGACTCTTAAAAATACTTGCAGAATTAATTAAAATACATACTAGCAGCAAAGGCGCAAAATATCTCCATAGTTTAATGCTAAAAAAGTAGAGTGTGATTTTATATATGTAAAGATTTTTTAATTTGAGCGTAAACAAAATTGGAAATAATTGCATTAAGGTCAAACGATTGTAACAATATAAATTTTGATCCACAGTAAAAATATTTTCACCTATATGTAATGTGTTATTTTTTAATGCTTTTATCTTTCCAAATTGAGAGTCAATGAAAAATTGTTTAACTCCCTCGTATCGTTGGGTCCTTGTTGGGAATGAATATATGGCTCTTTGACTTGTACTCACGATAAATCCCGAATTTGTCGACTCCTGTAATTTGAAAATATGATTGGCAATTTTTTCATTTTGTTCCGAAATGAGATTTCCAATATAAAGAAATGATTTGTCTTCGGGATTTGAAAAAAACAAGTTATTCGATGAACCGGCAAAAGGACGAGCATTAAAGTGACGCATTCTTATTTTTTCTAACTTTATTTGAATATTGTATGAAAGCGGATAAAACTCATTTAAACATACATTGAGTAAAAGAAACACAATTATAAGATGGTATATAGCTTTCTCAATAGAACTCCCTCTCAGAACATAAAACTTATTATGCTTGCTAAAAGAAACAAAGATGTAACTGAAGGAAACAAACAATATGATTGCTTGTATATTAAGAAATGCGTTCCCACTTAGCAGCATAATATATTTTATAAACTCAAGTGATGTGTAATCCTTTTGAATGTTCTGTAAATCTTTTAAAACTACTGGCAAATTCATTATGCTCGTGAATAAAACAAAGAAAATTCCACACGCCAAAACGAGTTTTCTTAACAGTTTAAAATATAATGTTACTGCTATCATCTTTACTTATGTCTTTATGGAATACTTTTTAAAAAATAAAATAATAATAATAATATTCAACAAAAATGGAATAAAATATTTATATTGCAACCGTTCATTGTTAGACATATTATTTATCTGATACCTCTTACTTATATTCTCTTTATATCGGGCGTACTTGTTCAGATAAACTTTTTTATCAATAAGCGTCTTTTTCTTATGAAAGGCTTGAAGAATTTTGCCGTCTTCCTCTATTCGAATAACAGAAGTGTTCTTAGCTGTAAACTCATCCGCTTTTTCAATAACTTCAGGACTATAGGTTATATATCTAACGTGATAATTTTTTATAAGAAAAAACATAAATTTTTTATACTTGTAGTCCCCATTGTTTTCAAAGTATAAATATGAATTGTGATCAAGACGATTGAAAAAATTTGGAGTGAAAACAGAACGAACTGGGATACTCGAAATGGAATGCAACTTCTTTGAAATGCTGTGGTTCAATACTGGCACGACATGGGTTTTATAAAATACATTTAAAATAATTAACAAAAATGTAATTATAATCAGATTTATTTGTTGTGCTTTGAAATTCCTGCCTCGTAATAAAAAAAAAACCTTGATAGTATTAAACTGCAAATTCCAAAAAAAATATATAAGATATATCGCATTACTAATAATGCTGACGAAATAAACAGAATCAATAGCTGATACTAAAATACCAATAATCAATACGCCACTATCTCCATACGAATATGTAGACTGTGTAAGTACCGAAAATAATGAATTGTATAAAATTAAAACAAGTAAAAAAATAAGTATGAATATCAGAAATGCCTGTATAATCTTTTTAACAAGAAATATATGCAACTTCATAGTTTGTTAGTAAAAATATCCAACAATTTAAAATCAGTTACCCTATAAATATTGTCAGACAACTTAAACAACAAATCAACGTTATGGTCTATTATAATAATACATTTCCTTTTAATTTCCTTGATTTTTGAAAATACAAAGTTACAGTTTTCATAGTCAATTCCCGTAAATGGCTCATCAAGCAAAACTGCTTTTAGGGTATCGATATTTAAAAGTGTCAATGATAACTCGAAGCGTTTGCGTTCCCCACCACTTAATGTTGAGCATTTTTGATTCAATAGCGGATGTAGATTATATTCATCAATTGTTCTTTCGATGAGTTCAGTTCTACAAATTTTATTTTTGAAAAGTAGCTCTACTGCGATAATAAGATTGGTTTTAACGGTTTCATTTTCTAGTAAATTAGATTCTTGTGTTAAATAACCAATGCCAAATTTAATTCTTTTAACATACGAATATGGATTTAACAATACTCCATTTAAGCTTATATCCCCACTATATGATGTAAATCCTGCAATGCAATTTAACAGAGTTGTTTTTCCTGAGCCGTTTAATCCAACGATACCTGTAATGCCTTCATAAAAGCTGACAGATGCACAATCGAATATAGTATTATTTTTAAAATCTTTTGAAAGATTAGCTATTGAAAGCACTTTACACTTTTAGAAATTTAATGATGCCGTATCTTTACTATTGCTAGTTAGATCTGTTACAGTCAGTTTAACAATATATTTTCCTTCTGGTGCATAGTAACCAGCAGTATCTATACCATCCCAAGAAAAAGAGTTTTGCCCTGCTTTTATATACTTTTTATCGAATATTTTTTTAATAGTGCGATATTTACTATTCTGTATTATGGCATCCACGTAGGCGTTTTCATTTACACTATAAGTGACGTTGAGTTGATTTTTCCGAGGTGAAAATGCTTCAGCAACTTGGAAACTTTCGAGTTTTATTGGAATTAAATCTATTCCAATTTTTAAATAGTCATACATGCCCGTTTCTTCTAATGTTTTTGCTAGACCTCCTATAAAATATATACCATCTGGCATTTGCTGAGAGTTATCGCTTTTGCCATCCCATGTTATTGAATAATCACCACTTACTCTTTGCCCTATATTAAAATCATTATATAAGTTCTTGATCTCGTGAAAATCTGTATAAAATAAACCAACTTCCTCATTAAACGTCGATCCAAAAATTGTAAAATCAGAAAATGCATCTGTGCTAAGATTGTAATTTACAATCAGAGACTGATTTCCAGCATTGACTATCGGCCAAGAGGGATTGTTTTTAAAAATAATTTGTGGCGGTGTTACTTTGACAATGTTTTTTTTAATTTCTTGCCCGTAACTATTCTTGAAATAGAAGTTGAACTGGGTCTCATCGAAATTTACTGTATCAAAATCAATCTTTTTAACATTATTGACAGCAGCTTGAGCTACTATCTGCAAAACATATTCTCCTTCTGTAACAGATTGTCCTCTGTCATTACGTCCGTCCCAATTTATTATGTATACACCTGGAAATATTATTTTATTGTCAGATAACAACCTAATGACGTTCGCTTGATTATCTAAAATCATAATATTGACTAAAGAAGTTGATGTAAGACGGTATTCCGAGATTTTCAGTTCCGTTTTAAAAACAAACTTTCTGCTAAAATATTTATCAGTAAATCCTAAACCCGGCATTATTCTGAATATTTTTCCTCCCTCAGATGTTGAAACGAAAATTCCACCATATTCACGATACAGTGTCAAACACATTGGTCTATTTAAATTATATATCTGTTCTCCAACGCCTCCGATACGCGCTAAAACATTTAAATTATTATCAAATTTAATCAATAGGCTGTTAAAATTATCAATAACATATATGTTGTCAAATTGGTCAACTTTAATATCAGTAATATTTAACTCCGATAGATTAATCTCTGTGGAAAAAATACTTTTAATAAGCTGTCCGGCAGCATCAAATTTCAAGAGGGATTTTGAGCCAGTGCAACCTACATAAATATTTCCGAAACCATCAACTGCAATACCTTTCGGCTCAATCAATGCAGGTTTAACTAAAAACGAAGTATTTTGACCAATGTAGTTCACTGGATTTAAAGTGCTATTAAGTTTTACGATTCGATTATTACCAGTATCAGCAATGTATAAATTGTTTTTAGCATCAACAGCTATTCCATGCGGATTAGATAGACCTGTATACATATTCTGATGATTAATGATCTCCTGTGAGTTCCAAAAGAGGTTTAAAATCCTATTATTACCCGAGTCGGAAACATACACATTACCGTCAGTTAATGCAATTATATTATTGGGCTTATTTAATTGAATATGTTCGGAAGCATTCCCATAGTATTTAAAGTCAATTTCATCAACATTATAAGCAATTATATTTTTAATGGGATCTGTAAAGAAAACGGTTTTGAAATGTTTGGTGGTTACTATTAAATCAGGAGAGTAATTATTAAATTTAATCATTTCTACCCCGTAGATAGATTGAATTTGGATATTAAATTCAGGATAGGATTCACTAATCTCCAAAGTTTTTTGATTTTCTATCATGTAAAAGGAATTTGCGTTTATCCAAAAATTAGTATTAGGATATACGATTGTAAAAATCATCAAAATGAGACTAACAACGATTGATATTATAAGTTTCTTCAGGATCACGACTTTCTCCTCCTAATAAGATAGCATAATAAAATTTAAAAAGCAAGTATGATATATGTATGATCTGCGCGTTTTTATGCGATTTAAATAAAGTACTTGACAAAATTTACATTTAATTTTATAGTAAACTACGATGATCGATCGGAAAGTTTCTCACAATACCTCCTGTTTTTTAATCTTGTTCTCGGTGTTAATTATTACAAGCTGTGGTACAGATGGTGATGAAGGCTGTTGCAGTAAAAAAGTTGATGGCGGGGATATCCATTATCTCCCGAGACCGATAGATACTATTAGACCTCACGAAAATAATTATGCATTCATTGAACTGACATCTAGTTCCTTACAGGATCAAATACATATATGTATTGATGACCCTAACGATGAACGTGACATACTATTAGGCAAGCGACCAGACGTTGGGTACGAAATAACTTCACCAAATTTTGAAGGTAGTTTTATTTATGATTCGATTATTTATGATGCGCCAGGTGGTCCTAGGTATAAGTATGGGTTTATACGGAAATCTTTTACAAAAAAAGGTGATTGGGTCTCGGGTGATAAAATAGTTATTCAGCTAAAGGTAATTCCACCTCCACTCATCAGCCTCCTGAATATGAATGCTAAAGTAGAATTAACAAAATTAAATAACCCAGACCTTCAACCCAAAACATACTTCAAAGATAGAAGACTAAATATTTGGTTCGAAAACAAATTTAGGAGAAACATCAGTGACACGCATCAATTTCGATTTGATGCACAAATATTTGTCAATGAGGTTGTCTGGATTGGACGGAGAAATAACATGACTTTCTATAATTTTTTTAAAACAGATAATTTAATGGATGGCTATGATGATTATGACGACTTCAATACTAATTTTTCAGATGTACGTGCACTAATATACGATACAAGTGGTTCAGTACAACCTTTTTATACTGTTAATAATACGGCCAAAAATGGCACCGATGATCCAGTATCTTATAGTTTTGTAGCAGAACATAGCCAAGGAAACATTGCGCACAGTACCAAATCAATACATCTATTAGATGATAGCGTTTCTTTTGGCGAGAGTATGAATAGTAAAGTACTAGATAGGACAGATGGAATTCCAACCCCAGAGACTACATTTAACACATCGCGAAAATGGAATATTATAAATGCATTTTCGATAACTTCAACTAATACCAGTTGGGATCTCTCTTTCATTGGAACTGCAAAAGAAAAAGCTGATGATATTAGTTGGCGTATAAAGGTTATTGATTATGAAGATGGTGTTGGTTGGAGGAGGTACTTCGATACAATATGGGATGTGAATGAAAAAGGAAATTATCCATTTCATGCTGAAGGGTCACCATTTTCATATTTTGATTTATTCTTTGAATATGAAATTTCAGAAAATGTTCAAAAAAGTCCTTATACATATAAATTTAAAATTAATAAATTTCCTAAATGTATGGATGGCATTAAGTTTATAGTATTGTTTGGTAAAAAAGATATTGTTGCTGACAATTCGAGACTTTTTCCAAATGAAAACCGAGAAAAATACACAAACCTTGCAGCAAAAGAGGCTGGGTACCTTGAATATATTACAAATTTATCTTCAAAAATAGAATACCCTGAAATAATAGCCCGCCGCCACATATCTGATGTGAATAAGTTTAATTTTGATATAATTGCTCCCAAATATGTTTCGGGTGCCAAACTTGAATTGTTTAAATATGAGAATTCAACATTCGTAAAAATTTGGAACCATGATAATTTGGCTTTATCAAAAGGACGGAATACTGACATATCTAGTATATCAACCGAAACATTACTCAATGGTAATAATTGGCCATATCGATTAGTAATTACATACCTTGATGGATTTGAATATGTTTCAAATTATATCGAAAATATATATTTTTTAAATCAAGGAAGCATACATACTAATAATATGTCAGTAAATGATCCTACTACTACTGTATATCGCATAGTAGGAACTAAACCCAATATTCCGTCCAGTGGTGTATTTATTCCACCAATTGAACTTCAATTAAGACATAGGGATCGATTTAAAATTCTTCCAAATGAGGAAATTATTATAAATATACTGGTTGAAAATTCCTCAAGCTATTTTATGCCTGAAGCTGACTATGAAATTTATGTCAACGGCTATAACAGTCGAAAAGGTACAAGTGATTTAAATGGTAAAATTATTATTTGGCCATTAACACTTAAGAATCCCAAGATTGATGGTGATAATACAAAATTCAGCTTTGTGCTAGTTAATGATAAGGGCGAGATAAGGTACCATCCCGATGAAAAGGATTGGTTTGTGGTGGGCGCAACGACCCCACCTCTGCAGGTGAGTGCTGACACTTTATATCCTGAAAACAACAAAGACTATAATATGACTATTGAGCCACTTGCTATGCCAACAATCACAGTGAAAGCAATAGTAAAAGACCAGAATAAT
>Ga0180008_1000526_pt1 | contig 31421 bp, 78 predicted proteins | sample MM_PW_MetaG_FD_121121 | JGI IMG/M metagenome (GOLD analysis project Ga0180008, IMG submission 121121) | Groundwater microbial communities from the Aspo Hard Rock Laboratory (HRL) deep subsurface site, Sweden - MM_PW_MetaG | ecosystem: Environmental > Aquatic > Deep subsurface > Groundwater... | reverse complement strand
CATTGGTTCACCCAAATCATTAATTACATAACCTTTTTTATTCTCAAAATAAACTCTAGTTATATCAATATTACAATATTCTATATCTTTTTCTACGAAGGTATTGAATAATTTCGATTGTTGCTTTTCTTCAGTATTTTTATTATGTTGATTGTATATTACTAAACTAAAGTAAACAATAGAAAATAAAATTATTGCTATTAATATTATTTTTGTTTCATTTTTCATTTTATCTTCTTCAACTGTATATAAATAAAACTACTGATAAAGTAAATCCTGCTAATGCTGTAACATAATTTTTTTGTGTAATTAATATTAAAGTAGCGAAACTGGTAAATTCACTTAAAAATCCTGTTATTGTTATTATTTGTCTATTCATAATTTTTAATCAAAATTAATTCTTTGAAGTGCAACTTTACTTTGCATAGGAACTACCCTAAGATATTCCATAGTATTTTTTATATTAGCATGTCCTAGAAGCTCTTTAAGTTCTACTAAAGCCATAGGACTATTACTTTGCCTGAGAAAATTAACTGCAAAGCTATGTCTTAATTTATGTGGATGGTCGAAATCATACTTTCGACAAAGATTAAAGGCATATTGTCTAGTAAAACTGAATAATCTATCATCAGATTTTAATTTGGCTGTATATGTATATAATGGTAATTTTAAACTTGAATGAAGAGGTATTATCCTATATAAATACTTTCTACTCTTTAGCCAACTAATCTTAATTTCATTATTCTCAAAATCAATATCTTTTTTTCTAACATTAAGACATTCGGTAATTCTTACTCCTGTTCTCCAGAGAAATTGAAACATCATACCATATTTATTTGGTGGCACTCCATTCAACCTGTCTATCATCTCTTCCTTAGTAAAGTAGCTTAGTAATTCTTTTTTCCTATTTTTTATAGAATAGCCTATTATTTCAGTATTGTTTACTTTTTGAGTACTTAAAGTAATATTATCATCCTTTAAAACTTCTACTTCCATTTCTTGCTGTATAGCTTTTGTGCTCATTTTTACTTCGTTTTTGTTAGTTTTAGTTTACTTTTTAGCCCTTTAGTAAACTATACTTAGCTATAAAAACTCAAAAATAACCCCTAAAATACACCCTAATTTAAGCCTAATAGCCCAATAAAAGCTTTTATTTACCCTTACTAAGCTTATCTAAGCAGTTTCTAATATCACCAAAAGCAATATCTAAGCCAAGACATATTGACATAAAAAATAAACATATTATAACACTATCCCATTCATCCATAATTATACATACAATTAATAATATCATCGAATATAAAAAAACAAAAGCTACATATCCTTGTCCTTTTATATCATCACTAACTTCTTCAATAATTTTCTTATATTTTTGTCCGTTTATTTCAATTATGTCTTTCATTTTTCTCCTCAATAACCATCTTCAGTAATTAATTGATAGTCCCAACCACTTAATTTTAGAGTCCAACTTGTTTTATGCTATTTTTCTATTTTATTAGAATATTGATTATCTTCGGGTTTAATATTATTTTTTGTAGAATTAATTTTATTATTTTCTGGTTTACATCCAATTATTAGAGATATAAATATTACTAACATCATAATTTTTATTATTTTTTCATATTTCATTTTTATTCATTCTCTTATTTTTTATTTATATCTAGTCCAAACTTCTTTAACACATATTCTTTTATATTCGGTACAATAGCATTTAAAATTAGAGTTATTAGTTGTCCATTTAATTTCAAATTCTTGGTCATCTATAGTTAAATTTTTTGTACCTTCTTCTTTACAATATGAACATACAATTTTATATTCAACACATTCCCATCTTCCTTGTCCTATTTTATAATGAAAAAATGATATACCAATAAAAACTGCTAATATTAATACCAAACACCATAAAAAGATATAACCTTTATTGATTGAATTTTCTTTCATATTATTTCACTTCTTTCTTTTTTAGGAAAATATTTTTCTGTTATATCAAAAATTATATAAAAAAACATAACAAATCCTAAAATAAATCTCCAATTATCAAATAAAAATTCTTTATTAAGATATGGCAATAATATAAAATTAGATATTACTAATAATATAAATCTTGCCATCCAATATGAAAATAGTTTAATATCGATTATGTCTTTCATTTCAATCTTTCACATTTATCTAAACAATCTCTCATCAAATCATAATTATTTTTAAGTTCATCCACACATAACTTATAACAAGCTAATTTGATTTCTGTTATGCTACCAGTATTATTAGTTATAGAGTCAACAGTAACATCATAATCAATATAAACATCACAAGACTTTGTTGAATTTATTATTAAAGATACACCTACAAAAATCAATACAATAATAAAAATAATTTCTGTTATAGTTTCTTGTGTTGTTTTTTTCATTCTTCATCAATAATAAAATCATTCTTTTCATTAAAAAATCTTAACATATTATAATCATATAATAATCTATAATCTTCTGTACTGAAATCTTCTCTATAATATTTATGTTTAATACCATTACATAATGCTAATAATATATTATTATTCATTCTTCCTCTTAAAAATAAATTAAGTCTTTTTGTATTATTCAGATATTTTAATATATTAAATAATAATTCTGAAACATCATCTAATCTAAGTCTTAATGTGTTTTTTTGTTCTTCTATATCACGTATCATATAGTCATAAGCCATTTCTTGATTATGACTTGATGATTTAAATAAACTTATCAAATTCATTATATCTTCTAGATCTTCTCTTAATATATTTTCATTTTTCATTTTTTATCACATCCTACTTTATCTATTTCTACTAATTTTTTATGAACTCCAAAACTTAACAAAGAACTTAATAATATACATTCGTCTTCTCTTAAACATATCATTAATATTTTTTCATCTCCATTTAAAAAATATAACCAATATTTATCATCTTTGCAGTTTTTTGTTCCTTTTTCTTTATAATCTAATGCAAATCCTCTTCCGTTAATATTAAAGTCTATTAAATTCATTTTATTATAAACTCTCTTAAATATCAAAACCAACAAAACAAAAAACAATAATAATATATATGACTCCAAAAATCATAAAAGATATATTATGAAAAAATGCCCAAATATGAAATAATAATACAATTAAAAACAAAGCTATAATTATTGCTATAGTAGATAAAATAGTTATAATTATTTTACTTAGTTTATTCATTTTTTGTCTCTATCTTAGTTAAATCCAAATCTGTTTCATGAAATCCATGAATACCTTTCTTAAATACTCTTTTACATTTACTATTACTACACTGGAAATGTGTATCTAATCCTAATCCAATAGTAAAATTTTTTTCATTGTATAAATAATATAAGGGAAATTTACAATAAGGACAATACCATTCTGGTAGATATTTTTTATCTGCATATTTAGCTATTATTTTCATTTTCCTAAAACCACACCACAGAATAATATATAAAAATAAAACATATTAAAACAAATATATCTAATCCAATTATAAGCCATGGTATTGAATTATTATCATTATACATTTTATAATCAATATATGTTCCAATCCCACATAAAATAAGAAGTAAGGAAAGAGAATACTTAAATGGCATAAATTCAATATTTTTGCATAAACTATAAATCATAAAAACTATAAAACTTATTAAAGCTCCTACTAAACCTAATGTTCCACCACCACCATACATTGGTATTGGTACTATAATTTGAGCTTTTTTATTCATTTTCCTAAAACCTCATCTAACCAATCATCAGGTGGTTGTCCAGCACCATATAATATTTCAGCTTTTGGAAATTTCTTTTTTATTAAGTTTATAGCTACTTTTACAGCTTCAAATGCTGTATCATATTCTCCTATAACTTTATAGTCTTCACCTGTCAAATCTCCTCTCCAATCATCTAATATATGCTTATCTCCTTTTTCTGTAACAACAGGCATAATCATTCCATATTCATCATCCATAGCATATATATGAAAATGACCATAATCTTTTAGGTTTCTGTTTGTTTTCATTTTCAATCATAAAACTTCAAAGTTATTATTTTATCTACACATCTACTTCTATCTATAGATACATTTTTTACTATTTTTACTATCTTAGCTCCTTCATATATAGGTATATATTCTTCTATTTCTTTAATACATTCTTCAGATGAAAAACCATCAACTTTAGTATTTAAAAAATTATATCTTCCATCTTTTGTTTGTAAACATGCTGTAATATGGCTTCCTGTATCAAAAAATTCTACATAATTGTAACCTAAAGCTTTGTCATGTATTTCCCAATCTTCCCATAGTTTTTCTAATATTAAATATGTTTCATCTAAATGCAAAGTAATATTGACATAAAATGGTTTAGTTGTATTATAACATGTTGCATTTAATATAAACATAGGAGAATCCATTACAATTCCTGTATTATTTTTATATATAACATTATCAGTCTTGTTGTATCTTACAAGTATTTCTTTTGGATTTTCACATTCAACATGCCTTATTCTATTTGTTACATATTTTAGCCTTTGTTCAAATTTTTTCATTTTTGTTTCACCTTAACTTTTCTTTTAATATTTTTATCTTTTCTTCTAAATCTTTAGTATTCCAATTATTAACCTTAAAATATTCTAGTTCATATTCATACCAATTAATTAGTTCTTTTATTATAGTATTAATTCCGTAATCTTTTTCTATATTTTTATATATCCTTTTTATTATATCAGATTCCGTATAACTCAATTTAATCACTCAAAATGATTTGGTTTTACTGAAAAATCACTTCTTTCATATAATACTTCTTGTAAATCTTGTATTATTTTTATGATTTTCTCATTTTCATATTGATTATATTTTATATTTTCAGGAATAAACCATCTATTATCTATATTCATTATTTCATCATATTCTTTTGTTAATGTTCCGCAATTTCTTAAATGCCAATGTAAAGCATTTATAGAATCTGCTAAAATATAAGCTTCTTTTGTTTTATTTTCTTTTAGATAATCTATAACATTATTATAATGTTCTACTGCTACTCTATTTAATACATCTTCATGACAATAATATTTATTGATATATTTGCTATTACATCCTGTAAAAAATAATAAAAATAAAATAAAAAATAAAAAATATTTCATTTTTTCACCTACCATAATCTTTTATCTACATTAAATGGCAAACTATCTTGAAAAATATTTCTGTTTGCCATTTTTGCTCTTGCATTATATTCAGCTACAATCTCCTCATAATGGTTTTTCTGTCCCAGTAAAGTAGTTTGTAGTTGACCATAACTTTGTGTTGTTTGCCAATCCCAATCTTTAGCATCTCCATACATTTCTTTAAAATTATCTAACTCTATAGCTGTATTATCTATCTGCTTTTCAGTAGCTTGTATTTTCTCGTATTGTGTCTTAAACCACTCATAATTATATATAGCATTATCTGCATCATAAGTTTTTTCTATAATCTCATGTGCAGAATCTACTTGCTTAAAAAATATATGTGGAGCCAACCAAAAAGTAAATATAGCACCTATAACCACTAATAATATTACAAATACAATACCAAAGACTATCCAACCTTTATTTTTATTTTTTTCTTTATCATATTTCATTTTTTTCCTCATAAAACTTTAATATATCCTTTTTATTAATATTAAATTTCTTTAATAATCTATTCCATCTTCTTATTTCTAGTATAGTAGCATCGCAAAAATAATTTGAACTACAATCAAAACCCATATACTCGTTTATTATATAAATCAAATCTTTCTTAGGTTTAACTTTAACCCAAATACCTATTTCATATAATAATTCTAGCATATCCATAACATCATGAAAATTATCATAACTAAAATCTTTAAAACTTTCATCCATATAATCATAGAGCCATCGTTTTGAATATGTTCTTTTCTTTGGTTTCTTTTTAGCTTTTTCTAAGATAGAATCAACTTTTAGTTTATCTTTCTCATTTAGCCTGTTGTATAGTTCTTTGTCCATTCGTTACCAACCCAATTATCCCAAACAATATTATTATTGAACCAAAAATAATACCCAACCACTTATCAAAACTATATTTTATATGCTCTGATAATGCTATATTAATACTATACAGACCTAAAAATATTAATATTATTAACAGTATTTTAGACTTCATTATACTATTATTTATCTTATTTGATATTTTTTCTATCATTTATTCTTTCCATCTCACATCTAAAAAATTCTTGCATTTGTATTTTAGCCAAATCTTTATCTCTATGATATATACTTATACATCTAATTCCATCTTTCTTAAACTCTCCTAAAGAATGAAGATAATCTACATAACTTTTTCCAGGATTATTACTTTTCCAACTATCAAATCTTCTCATAGTTTCTTCTTTACTACAAATCTTTTTTCTTTTTATCCAATCTTCCAAATTATGTGCTAAACCACTTCCGCCATAATGTTCAAGATAAAATAATTCTTTACATGCAGTACAACACCATAAACCTTCAACAATCTCTTTTTTACAATATATACATTTCTCATTTTTTGGTTTATCTTCTACTATTTCAATTTCTCTTCCCATTAAATAAAAAAATGTTTCGTTAGTTGCTTTTTCTCCAGTTCTCAAATCAATTAATCTAAGCCAATCATCTGAATGTGGAAATTCCTGTATCTGATATTGTGCTTTATCAGTTTCTGCTCCCTTTATTTTAAAAGGTTTCCTTATTCTATCATTTTCAAATTTCATTATATCACCCATATTATTAATGCTCTAATAAACTATCATATAAAGACAAAACTATCTTACCTATATTAAAATTAGGCTCTCTAATCTTTTCAATATCATCTTTTAATAATATATATTCGTCATATGTTATTTCTCTCAATTCATAATGTTTATATTTATGTACCGAAATATAATAATTATCTCTATTTTGTAATAGTAAAGCACTAAATTTGCCAGAAGGTATATGTTTACAACTTTCTATTTCAAATATTTCTAGGAACTGGTTTATATATTTTTGTTTCATAAATTACCTATATCCACCATTACAATACAAATATTTCTTGCTCTTGTAACTTCCACATTTCCTCTACAATTATGGTATATTTTTATTTCTTTTTGGTACATTTATTTCACCTTTTCATTTTAATCAATGTTTACCTGTAAATATAAATCTAAAAAATGATTTATGATACTTTAAATAATAAATTAAATCTCCAATTATCAATCCCAAAACTGATGCTAGTCCAGTTGCTATTAAAGCAATAGTTAATTGTTTCATTTTTCGTTCAATAAATATTCATTATTAATAACTTTAAATGACACAATTTGTCCATCAATTATTTTACAAGACTTAAAAACAACACCTTCTCTTTCTTTTTCAGGTCTATCTTTCATTTTGCCTTTAGCATATTCCAACATCTTTTCCATAGTATCACAAACCTGAAATATTTTTATACTTTTATTTATTATTGGAACATGTCTAATATTTTCATTATTTAACGAAGATAAAAAATCATATCTTTCTTCCGGTGTCATATATCTATGACTATCAATATCATATATATTATAAACATAAAAATGTTGTCCTTTAAGGTTTAATCCATTCTTACTAATACCTTCACCCATTATTTCACATTGTATAGCTACATTACATTTTAAGGTTTCTAAGTTCTTTTTTAAGCCTGTTTCTATAGCTACTTTCCATAATGTATTATTAATATCTTCTTTTAACTCTAAATTTCTAGAACATACCCCAAATCCATTTTCTGTATAGTAATAAGTAGTTACTGAACTACCATCTAATTTTTCAGTTTCCTCAAAATTTACATCTTTATATAAATTGAAAAATTCTGGTAAGTTTTGTATTCTCTCTTCATCAGTTTTTGGTATAATATGAATCGGGAATAATCCCTTTATTACACCAGCTAAATTAGCAGGAACAGGTGGTTCGTATAATTTAACTCCTAATAATTCTGTAACATCTTTTCCAATAACCATATCTTTAAGAGTATATACTTCTTGAATTGATTTAATTGGTAATAACAAAATTGGTAATAACAAACCTTGCGACAAAGTCTTTCTCAGTTTTACAGTTCTCAACCTAAATCCTTTACTACCGTCAGCCATCTCTTTATAGCATTGTTTTCTTAAAAACTCATATACTGGTTTCTCAGGCAAAAAACTATCTATTTCAAAGAAAACCCCTAATCCTCCTTTGTTAAATTCTCCTTTCTTAACAACAACTTGCCACCCTTTTATTTTTGCAAGTTCTATCTGGTCTGCATCTTTTATTGGAATTATTTCATCTATTTTTTGAATTGTTGCTAATTTTCTCATTTTTTATCACCCATAATTAGATTTTGAATAATCAATATTTCCATGCTCTATTTAAAATTTTTTGTGTTATCTATTATAACATCCTGTTACACATTTACAGAACATATTTCCTCTTTGTTCACAATCAGTATTTAGATTACATCCACCTTTCATAATTCCACCATAATATGTTCCACCTTTAGATTCGCATTGTAATTTATCATTATTAATTCTATTTTCTTGTCTTATTGTATATATTCCAATTATCACCATCATAATTAATATAAACACAAAGATAAGATTTCCGTTGTTTTTTGTTTTCATTTTTTATCCTTTTTCATAATTAACCAAATTTCTTTTAAAACATATCTAATTTCATTTATACTTTCAATAAACCATTTAATAATAAATAAAGCTATTGAAAAAAAAGTTATAGTTGTTAAACCAAAAAATATTATTAACATATAATGCATCTCAACCACTTATCATCTCTTTAGCTTGTTTAACAGGAAATATTCCACCCCATTTAGCAATATATTTCTCGTCTTCTTCTTTATTTTCTCCATCAGCTATTCCAATATAAGCTTTTTCTTTTCTTCCATTATTTATTAAAACTATTCCTATTACACATTTTTTTATTAATGTGCTAAACCATATAGATCCTATTATTTTTCTCATTTTTCTTTCAAACTAAAATCATTACAATTCTGATAATTAACTTCTTTAGCTGTATATTTAATAAACAAACCAAACATAAAAATAGAAGCAAACAAACCAAAAAAAGAAAATATTATAGATTGCAAATTATATCTTTGACCTTCAAAAATCCAATAGAAAATAACATCTGCTTTTGACCAAAATATTCCTTCAAACAAAGCAAAAAATAAACCTGCTTTAAGCCAATATCTATTTTTCATTTTAACATGTTAAATTAATATCTTTTCTGATGTTATTATCTTGTAAAAAATGCAATATTCCTGTATTATTAGTAAGATTACATAATAAACTTTTGCAAAATCCCATATATGCACCTTCAGCTATAAATGTCTTATTAATAATCTGTTCATTTTTTTCATTCATAACAATAACTTTAGAACAACAATCAAAACCATAATCGCCTTTATTACCAAAATAATATTCGTTTTCTGAATCTGTTCTAATACCTATTGGTATTCCTCCAAAAGTCCTACAAGAACAAGGATTAATTTGTTTAGTTTTTATCCAACCTTCTCTTTCCAATCTTTCTACACTTTCTTGTGTTGTTTCTATATGTTTACAACCACTTATTATAATTAGAAAGTATATTATTATTACTAAAATTATTTTTTTCATTTTTTATCCTACTATATCATCCCAAAAAACATACAAAATAAATAATAACTAAAAACCCAAAAACAAAATATTATTAAATATCTTAAATACTTATTCTTAGGTATTTGCTTTTCTGTCATATATACATCTATCATTTTTCATCATATAAATCATATACTACAAAATTACCTTGATTTGTTTCTTTTACTATATATTTAAAGCAATTCTTTTCTCCATATTTTTTAGCATCTTCGTAATCTTTAAAAATATTATTCAATCTTTTCATTTTATAAGCTATTTAAAAATTATTACTTAACCTAATAGTTTTACATACAGGACACTGCTCTAACATTGAATATACCAACTTTCCTGATTCTACATTTCTATCAGTAGCTATTAATCCTATTTGCTTAAAAATACATTTATCACAACATGTCATTTTAATTCCCTTCCACATTTATTGTTCTATCAAAAAACAAATTTTTCTCTATTTCAGGAACATAAATATAAGCTTCTATACTACATGCCCATTGTGGTTCTATATCTAATAATTCGTCTTTTATTTTTTGTTTTATATTAAAATTTCTTTCATGACATACATTTTCAAAAGTATAACACAAAGCATCATAAGTAGCAAAATTATTACTAAATTCTCTTATATTATATACACCAACACATTTCATATATCCACTAATATTTCTATTAATAAATATACCACTAAATGAGATCGAACTATTATTTAAGCCTTACTATAAATTAAAATCTTATAATGAAGGCAGTACTGTAAGCACCAGGATAAGTATCAGCAGGAAGACTGCGTTTATCACTGTGCCTATTATCCCCAATACCAAGCCAGTTATCGCCATACCTGACTGACTTATCTTCTTCTGTTTCGCATAGAACACTATCGCCAGTATCGATAATACTATCGCAATGTACGGCATGACCCATAATATTATGCCCAGTATTCCGCAGACCATTGAGGTTATCCCCCAGCATCTTGTTTCAGTTTTGTCCTTCATTTCTTATCCTCCTCCTTCTTGTTCAGGTATCCCATCAGTTCAGGTTAAATTTAGGCAGATACCCCTCATTTCGGACATGATTTTCCGTTCTTTCGCATTTCTACTATCTGCTCTGGACTTGAGATCAGTATAGTTAAGTTAAGAAATACCGTCGCAATAAGCTATCGACCAGCTTGCTACTTGTTTGACCTGCGTTCCCAAGCCATACCTCAAATACAGTTATCCTCCCATATTCAAAGTCTAATGTTGTTGGGTAAACTTTCCATTACTGGATTTATAGTCGCCCACAGTCGAACGACTTTTAATAACTATCTAATGAATATCTGTTGGTTTTTTCTTATACTTTCTTCACAGTCAATTAATCTATTATTAATATCTTTCATATTTTCTTGAATTTCATGAAGCATTATATGAATATGAGATATGGTTTCTTCTATATTCATTTTTTTACATCCCAATCATGCCTTTTACATCTCGGACAAGTTTTTGGATTTTCAACCCTTGCTTCCCATTCGTATTTACATTTCTCGCAAATATTTTTTATAGTTTTTATTTCTTTTTGTGCCATTTTTCTTTTCCCTATTATTAAAAAACAAAACAACTATAACTCTTGCGAATCTAAACCTAAATATAATATACATTACATTTAGGAAAAAAGAGGTGATAGATTTTCGCAGTTATAGTTGCTTATTGATTATCAATTTCTTTTATCCTCTTGTATAATTTTCCAATTTCTACTCCAATATCATATCTTATATTATTTCTTGATCTTAATAATATTTTCCACATTCTATCACCAGGACTATAATAAGCATTAGCAGTAGCTTCTAGTACATGAATAACATTACTTAAATCATCTATTTTTCTAGATATCTTATCTTTTTCAGTTTCTTCTTTCATTTTTCAATATCAACAATATCTCTCCACTTATCCAAACTATTTACCAAAGTTGCTAAAGCTTCTAAACTTTGATTCCCATTTCTTCTTAATTTACAAAAATTAATCCATTCATCTATTACTTTTCCATCTCTATATAAAAATTGCTAAGACTTTCACATTCTTCTTTGAGTTTTTGTTTTAATAATTCTGTTTCCATTCTAATCTCCAAATAATTTCTTAATCTTCTTTTGTATTTTCTTAACCCTTTCACCTAAAGCAAATTCAACATCGTTCATTGAGTCTGCTCTACAATAATAAATCAAATCACATGCTAAATCTTCAGTTGCTTTATAGATTTTCTCACAGTTTTTCCTTTCCTTTTCTGTTCTACCATCAAAATTCATTTTTAACACACTCCTTACACAAAGGTTTATTTTCCTTTGTTCAATATCTTGTAGGATTTCCACATTCACTACAATTTTCGGGTACTCCTAATCCCTCAGGTTCCCTATGAACTTTCGTCATTTTTTCACATCATTTATTAAAAATATTGTTCACTTTCAAACTTAACAAATTCTAAAAGGATTAATTCGAATCCAAAAAACATAACTGCAAAAAATATTGCATATTTTAATGGAATAAACATATACAGTATTCCAAAAACAATAAATGGTAGTAAAGCAGGAGATACAATTAATAAGGGGACAAATATCATAACAATACAAAAGTATAAAAATGTCAAAAATATATTAAATATTTTTTTAGTATTCATCTCAAATCAACCCTTTCATTTTATCTTTAGGTATTGCTATCAATAAAATACAATGGTTATGTAAACTTAATAAATCTTCATTTGGACATAAAGCTTCAGGTAATAAAATAGTAGCTCTTGCTGGTTTGTATTTAGTTTTACCTTTATTCAACCATCTCAAACTAGTTTCTGATAATGGTTCGTATTGAAAATGAATACAGCCTTTGTCACCTACAAATTTTTTCATTAGTTCACTTATCATCATTTTGTTTCCTCTTTATCAAATAAACATTTTGTATTTCAGTTTCTTCCAATTTAAACCTTCTGTCTATCATTATCGTATGACCTTCTAAAGTCTTACAATAGTTTAATATTAAATTATCATCTTCTGGTAAATCTTCATCTAAAATGTCCAATTCATTATTTTCGTATTCAAACTTCATTTTTATACCTCTTTATTATTAAAACCTAACCTTCTCTGGTAGGTGACCCAACTCACCTAAATCCACAGGTTTAAGTTCTTCTAAGAGACACCATCGCAACCAAGGTTTATATTCTCCTAGTATAACCTGCTTCGGTCGTTTGTGAGTTCCCAGTTATTGAACACCCTGATGGATGTCTTTAGTCGCACATTTACCGAAGGTTAAGTTTTTTGATTATTAATTTATTTTTAACCTGTTTTCATTTGTTATTTGTTTATAATACTCCGGAAAATCTTGAGATAACTGCTTCAAACTTTCTTCTTCAGTTTCAACAGGAATTTTCATAACTTCGTTTTGTATTTCCATAATAGTTGATGTTTTTAATTCAACAACTCTTTTTAATTGTTTATTAACCTTTGATGATACTTTTTGTGCTGACATATTAACAACTTTTTGTATTATAGGAGTAAAATTTTGCTTTAATAAATTGTCAAATCTTTCTACAATAACATGAGAAGGATTTATCTTTTTAAGTTCTTCAATAACTACTTCTTTTCCTACATCACTAATAAATCTATAAATCTCATTTCTCATTTCTTTTTTATATTCTTGATTAAATACTTCTCTCACAATATCTCTAACCATATCCTTTGTTTTATGATTTATTTTTAATATATAATTTTCTTCATCCATATTTTTTCATCTCCAAATAAGCCTTAATTTTAAGCTTATTTATTATTATTAATAATAAAGGTAGTATATAAATATTTATATTCTCTAGTATATAGATTGGCTAACGATTAAATATTGTAATTATTATTAACAATATTTAATCATTTTTGCTTATTATATGGGCTAAATCATTGTATTTTATTATTATCACCATATTTTCCAAACCTTATCGAGCATTAAATGGCTAAAATACCCACCTACACTATATATATAGTAAGGTAGCCCTATATAATATATTGGTGAAGCTAAAACTGCTCCAAACAAATATATGTGTAAACTATTATTTCCTCTATGTTGTAATTGTAGTATATATAATAACACTAAAATAAATATTATTATTAAATATAAATAAACCAATTTCCTACTATTATAAAATGCTAAAAGAAAAAACAACATAAGAACTAATAATATACTATTAGCTATCATACGCATTAATGAAGTAGCAATATCCAAATCTGGTAACAAAGAATAAATAAAAATTATGGGTAATATATAATAAATCTTAACTCGCATATAAGGAATTAAATAAAATAAAAAACTAATGAAAAAACCAAACAGTATGTGCTCTTTGTAATTTCCCATTATACATTTTCTATTTTATACTCCCAATTTTGTTTATCTCGATAATATTCTACTTTCTTTTTGTATTTATCTATGTTTTTTTTATTATTAAATGTCCCAACCTTTTTCCATTGTTTCGAATATCCACCTTTAAAAAGCTGTCTTTCATATAATATTGTTGACATTTTATAAACTACCTCATTTTTAATTTCATATCTTTATTTTTTATTCTAACTACTTCATAAGTAATATCAGTACAAGAACCATAATTAAAATATGCACCAGTTATCCATGTTGCACATATCTTATATGAATAAACACCTTTTTTAGCGTTTTTCGGTACTACTAAAGTTATGGGAACATAAGTATATTGATTAATAGGTACTGACCAATTCTGCTGAAAATCTAAATAAGGATAACTTGAATTAACTTCTATTGGTGCTGTAGTTTCTATCACAACAAATGCTGTAATATTTGGAATTACATCTGTATATGGAAAATAATTTTGATCATAAGGATCAAATTTAAAATCTTTAATATAATTATTATTGTTATTAACTATTCCATAATCCATATCACAAATAATCCCCATACCACTTCCCGCATATACAACTGTTACTGATAATACTACTAATAATAAATAAATCAATGTTTTTATTTTGTTCATTTTTTCACCTCTATTCTATTTAAATATCTATCCTCTTTCATTCTAGGTTTTAATCTATAACCTACTACTTCATTATATCTTTTATCGTAAAATTTCTTATTTGGATGTAATCTATTTTTTCTTTTCTTTACTGCTTTATTTGTCTCTTTACCATATCTTATTCTATATTTAAATATTTTTAAATATTTGAAAGGTTTGTCTGAAATATCTATCGGAATTAATAATGATTGTAATTCTTCATTAAATTTCTCTATTTCATCAAGTAAATCATTATTTTTATCTATTTTTTTCACCTCAATATGCATGACCTACTGAACAGTCAAAAGGAAATCCTGTAACCCATTTTGTTTTTCCTTGACAAAATATCCATTGAAAAGTATAATTATCTTCATCAACATATAACATTGGTTTTTCTGGATCTGTATTACTTATCAACTGATACGCTGGATAAGGAATTTTGTTTGATAAAGCTGTTGGATTTTCTGTATAACTTATAAATTTAGTTGTACAACCATCTATTAATGAAGGAAAAACAGCATTACTATCTGGACTTTGAACAACTATCATAGTATCTATACCCCATGTTCTAAAATTGTTTTGGCAATTGCTTATATTACGAATTGCTAAATTAACACTCCCACCAGCACTTCTTGTCGCCAATGTTGCTGACAAACCCGCATAATAGAAAATGTCATCTAGTACGACAAGTTTCTTTGTAACTTTATCTAAACCTTCTTTACTTTCTCTTAATCCAATATCTCTTAGCAAATCCAAAACTAAACCAACATCTGTATTCATAAATATTCCATCTCTACTAAAATAATTTATCACTACAATATTTCCCTTTGCCCATTCTTCTTCTAATTTTAATTCTTTACCACCAAAAAATGATGATGCCCTTAAAGCATCAAAAGCTGATGCTGAAGATTGAGATGTTGCGTGATGCATATTTTTATATCCTATATGTTTTTCGAAATATTCTAAACTTGTATGACCTTTTCTTATCATCTCTACTATAAAACTTGCTATTCTTGTAGGAAAACCAAAACTTTGCCATATTTCAACATAATCTAAACTTGCTATTTTTGGAGAATAAAATTTTACTTTTTTTACAACATGAGGTAAATTTTTTTCTAAATAACTTTTACAATAATTGGGAACATAACTTACTACATTCAACTTTTCATTCTTATCTCCTGGTGCTAATTTTTTACCTATTCCCATATGTTTTGCATTTACTGTTTCAAATCCTTTTGGTTCGAAATATAGAATTTTTGTCCCTTGTTTATAAAAACCTTTTATTATGTTTTTTATTAATCTAGTTTTTCCAACTCCAGTAGAAGCTGAAACTAAAGCATTAAAAGGTGTTCTACTCTGAGCATCTCTAGTATCTATTTTTAATGATATAACATCTTTTTCTGTTATACCTTCTTGATAATCATTATAAATTTTCCTAGAAAATAATGGAGCTTCAGCTTTTTCTTTCCATATATCTATTTCCTCCTCATAATCTATTTTCAAGATTTCTGCTGTAATTTGTTTATACATCTTTCATCCCACTGACTTATCCAACTTCGTGCTAATTTCACACCTTTTTTATTTAAACAAACAAACCTTGCTCTATCTACCATATTCATATATATATAAAAGGGGCAAAAAGCTAAAACCCATCTCGAAATAACCAACGGAGACAATCCAGTTTTATTTTGTATATCTGTAAAAGTTATTCCATGAGTATCTTTTAAATCTGAATTTTTTTCTTTTATATTCACATGATATTCATATAAAGCAAATAATAGTTTATTAATTGAATATATTTCATCACCTTTTAAAATAAACCAACAATATTTATTATAATACAAACACTTTCTACCTCTTTGTAATAATTTTTTTGTAGATATATCGATATCGTAATTTGTGGATTTCATATACATTAATAGTATAATTTTTTTATTATCTTTCTTTTTGTTACAATTTCAATTTTGTCTTGATTAAATACTATATTTGGGCGAAAAAATTATTTCTTCTTATTTATTTTTTCATCAGATTTCCTTGCATGTTCAGCTAATCTATGCATCTTCTCTCTGAACTCTCTCTCTTCTTCTGATTCTTCTGGTTTTTCAGATTCTTTTGGTTTTTCTGATTCTTCAGATTTTTCTTCACTTATTTCTTTTTTTACTTCTTCTTCTACATTTTTATTATTGTTCTCTTTAATATTAACAATTTCTTCATTCTTTTTCAATACTTCTTCTTTCAACTGTTCTATATATTTCTCTTTAATCTCTAAAGCATTCAACAGCTTTCTCAATGCTTCTTCTGCCCTATTTGCTTGAATCTGAAGTTGCCCATCTATACTTTCTAATAATTTCATAACTTCCCTATCTTCAGGTGTCCATCCATGCCATTCATTAAACTTAATAAACCATAAAACCCATTCTTTAACATTCATTTTTTCAAAATCTGAAAAAGGTTTTGTTACTTGATATCGTCTTAAATCTCCAAATATTCTTATATTCTTTAAGATATCTTTAACATTTTCTATATCGACATCAGCAATAGAATTTTGCATCTGCTCTTCTATCTGTAACTTCTCAACTTTTTTTAGTAATCGTTTTACTATTTCTAATTCGTGTTCTTGCTCAATCATTATCAATATTTCCTCCACTACCACCTAATCCATATCTACTACCAAATCCATATCCAAATCCCATTCCAGTATCTTGATAAGCATTTTTCTTAACCCATTTGAAATCTTTAGTAACTCTCTGTTCATACAAATCTTTTTGACTAAAGTCCAATGTTTTACTTCTTTCATCATTTAAATTTCTTCGTAACATTTCATTTTCATTTCTTAACATTGCATTTTCTCTTAAAATTGCAGGTGCTACATCTATTAAAAATTCTTTTCTACTTAATCCTATTCGCATCCTTTGTGCTGTCCAACCTTCCATAATATCTCCATCAACATCTAATTTTTTAGGTTCCACAAAATACTTACTATCAAAATTACTACATGGATAAAATTTAGTAAATAATCCTCTATCTTTTATTTTCATATTAAATGAAAATCTATTTCCATTTTCAGTTCTATTATATCCCTTTCTAATACTAATAGTATCTTCATCCTCAAATATGTATAAAACCTTTGGTTTTTGTTTTCTCATAAATTCACCATATTTCTTTTTTAAATATAAAATAATATAAAGCTACTATTGGAATAACATTAAGATATAAACCACTATAAAAGCGTGAATATCTATCCTTATTTTTTCTATTTTTAAAGTAATAATAATATCCTTCACTAAAAACTAAAAAATTTATAATAATAAATGGAAAAATTGTTAATATAAAAAATAGTTGTAATAATAATATGACATATACGGTAATACCATCACTAAATTCTATTCTTTTAGACATTAATTGTAAACCACCTAAACAATATCTAACACCTTGTCTAAACTTCTTCTTAAATGTTTTTTCATAATAATTAACATAACACACTGCATCATAAACTATTTTTTGTTTATATCCTCTTTTTTTCATAATATAATAATATGCCGTATCTTCTGTAACAATATCTTCGGGAATCTTATTTCGTTTTAATATAGAAGTTTTTATATACCAACAACAACCATTATAAGCTTCATAATCCATTTCTTTTTTTACTTTTTCTATTATATCACTATCCATTTGTAAAACTCTACTATACCCAAAATTTATTTTATTTTTTATAGCTTCATTAAAAGCACTAAAACAAAACTTACTTAATCTTACATCACTATCTAATATAATAGTATATTTTGTATTTATATTCTTTGCTGTTTTGTTTATAGCTTTAGCTTTATTTGAAAAATCAAATCCTTTTCCACATCCATTATGAGCAATAATAATGCTTTTTGGTTGCATAATTTGTTCTCTTATATTTTCCTTTAGTTTTTCAGCTATAATACAATCATTATGACAAGGTATTACTACTGTTGCATCTAGTTTCATTTTTTTATATTTTTCTTTTTATTTCTTATCTTAAAATATCTAAAGCATGATACCACAGTTACTATAGACAAAACTGAAACTAAAGCTATTCTTTTAATATTAATAGGTTTTTTCTCATCTTTTTCTACATTTTCTACTTTTTTTTCTTCAATAAAATCTTCTTTGTCAGCTTTTATAATCTCATTTAGTTCTTCTTCAATTTCAATAATATCTTCTTTATGTTCATCTTCATCAGGTTCATCTAATATTATTTCTTCTTTTTTATCAAGCATATATCCACCACTAGAAGAACTGTATTTATCTATATATTCTTCTCCTAGATAATAATATTTTATATGTAAAGTATAATTGTTGAATGCTCCGGTGTGTAGCTTTAATAATAAACTATCACTACAATGACATGACCATGTATGATTATTATTAGTACAATTCAAAATTTGATATTCTCCTGTATCTATATTATTTGTTCCTGTTACTTTTACTGTGTAGTTTCCATCACATTTAATTGATGCTAACTCTATTGTTTCACCACCATGCATAGTTAGAGCTAAGGTTAATGGAATAAAAAATAAAAATAAAAAAAGTTTTTTCATTTTTGTTACTGGACTTCTATTTCAGTAGTTATAGCATAACTTCCTTTATTACTAGTACTAAATGATGTTTCTGTATAAAAATCTAATACATCACCAGGAGAAACTACTATCTCATTTTCTGTATTATCAAAATACTTTATTAATTTTGTCTCATACAAAAAGTTACTAGCTTTACTCCAATCTATATTCCCATCTACATCAATAGCACCTACTGGAACATACCAAATCTTTGCACCATGACAAGTATCATATTCACCTGTTATACAATAATCATATTCATCCTTATTACCATCCGTATCATAAGGCAAATTTCCTTCTATTTCGGAAATATCTATAGCTGTTGCAGGATTATTAAACCTATTGCTATTGTCTTTATAATATATTAGCTTATAACCTGTTATATTACCTTCTACAACTTCTGCTAAAAATACATCATCTACAAATGAATACTTTACCTTTGCTGTTGATTTTGTATCATCTATTTCCCATGGTTCATTACCAAAAACTACAATCTTATGTACTAAATCTAGTTCTCCATAATATTTAGTTTCTATTCCATATTCATCCGGATTAACAGTAGTTACAATAGTAGCTGGTACATCTACACTTGTTTGAGATTGTAGAGTATATAAATCAGACACTACATTTTCCCCACCTTTTATTATTCCTTCCATCTCCACATCGCATATACCTTCATTACAATTTTCACCACCTAACATAACAGATTGTTCAACAGTTACTTGTTGCTCTATCTTTCCATAATATGTTATAACTGTTGCTGTAACAAATATAGCACATATAGCCAAACACCCAAATATTAATCCTAACTTCTTAAACTTGTTAGGTTTCTTTTCTTGTTTTTTATTTTTTGTTTCTTTCATTTTTACCTCGTTCAATTTTCTATATTTTTTAAGTTCTTTTTTAAGAACTTATATTTTACTCTCATATTATTTATGAGCTTGATTTTTTTCTTTCTTTTTAACTTCTTCTTTAAATGGAAAACTATATCTCTTATATTGTTCTATTTTAATAAATTCTATTACATCTTGCATATCCTTCAAATCTTTTTTATATCTATCAAATACCTAATTTTCTCTTCTCATTTTAAAGTAAACTCTCCATTTTTTCAGATATTTTAAAACCTATAATATTTTTCTTCTCTTTTTATTCTGCTTATTTCTCCACAATATGGACATTGTAAATAATTATCAGTATCATCATCATCCATAACTACTCTATTCCTACAATATCCACACATTACTATTTCTCCCATTTTCAATACCAAAAATAATTTTCTTTAATTGATATAAAACCAAACACTGAACAAATTCCAGATACTACTATAAAAATAAACCAAAATACTGAAGACTTCTTAATATAACTATTACTCTGTTCTTTAAGATTTTGATTTTCTAACATAAGACCACTAAATTTCTCCATCTGATCTTTTATCATTTTTATTGTTACATTCTTATTTTCTTCTTTTAATGCTTGAATTATAGCTTCACTTTCTTTTATCTCATTATCTTTTCTCTGATCCTCAACAATCATCTGTTTCCATGTCACAGGAATTTCTTTCAATGTTTTAATAAGTTCTGGATCTTTCAAATCTAATACAGGCACTCTCTCTGTATAATTAACATATTCTATTACTGTATTATTTATTACCTTTTCTTCTTGCATCTCTAGCATTGCATTATACATTTCATTATTATATTCCGCTTGTAATGAAGCATACTTAGCTTGCAATCTCTGACATTCAATCAACTCTTCTGTTGTCTTATTATTAATACTACATGCTGTTATCATATCTTGATAAGCATCTATTGTTTCCTTATATTTGGGTGGTGGTGTTAAACAATCTATAATCTTAAAATGAAAAGTAATATTATTATATAAACTAACAACATTAAACCATACACTCTTATCATAATTACCAATAGATAAATTTTCATCTAATTTTATTCCAATATCTATTATGCTATAATTTGCAGGCGGAATATAAAACTCATCTATAACATAAAAAAAATTACTATCATATTCAGTCTGTATTAACTGCCCATCTCTACCACTAATTGAAATTTCATGAGTAAAATTTTTTGGTAACATATAATCACAAAATATATATTCATAATCATTAACATCTAACTGAATAAAATCCACATCAGGTTGATATACATAAGTATTATTTATTATTGATATTCCAAACGATATATTTTGTGTACTGTTATCACTAATAATTTTTAAATAACTTGTTGTATTTATTGCATCAATTGGAACATCGACATGAATTAATAATATATAATCTTCTCCTGTAAAATTAATATTATCAATACCGCTTAAATATTGATCATAACTAAAATTAACAGACATATTTGAATATCCCCCTATTGTTATGCTTTCTGTCGTATTAAAAGGTAATGTTGTTAAATTTATTTGATAATTAAAATCTGATGCATAAGTAAAACTACAAAAAACTATCAATGATAAAAATATTAATAATAAACTTTTCATTTTAAAATTATTTTCTTAATCTTTCCATTAATAATACCTTTTTGTTTTAAAATGCTAATAACCATAATCTTCTCTACAAAAACCTCAGCTAATCTATTAAAATCATCATCATACTCGCCAAAATTATAAATTTTTTTTTTATAATCATTAAATTGATTAATTTTCTTGTTTATAATAGTTTTATGATAACCTCGTTTAAGCTGTATCTTTTTTTTATCTATATTACTTTTATTTGGTTTATGTGATCTATTAACCATCCAACAATAATCAATAGGTATATCAAAATATTCTATGTCTTTTGCCATATTTAGTAAATATACCTCTTTTTTCCTCTAAACATACTTCTTGGTCTTTGTACAACTACATTAGGTTGTTGTTGAATCTGCTGTTCATCCTTCTGATTAGGATTCATTATATTACGAACAGCTACTTGTTCACTTAACTCATATGCTTTCTCAGGATTAATCCCTATTAACTGTTCCATCATTCTTTCTGTCATATTCTCTGCTGAATGTATCGGAGTTCTTCTATTATATTTATAATCTTCCTGAACACACCTTTCATAATTCATACCACCATCCAAAATCCATCTCTCACCTCTACTTAAACTTATTATATCTGTATAAACTCCAGGATTAGTTCCTATTTTTACTAAAACTTGAAACTTTAAAAACCATTCTCTATGATCTTGAAAAACATTTTGCTTGCTATGTCCACAATAAAAATCAAAACATTTTTTATCGTATTTCTCATTTATTAAAGGAATATTATTATCTTCACTAAATTTCATACACCATAATTCTTTTGCTCTATTAGGTTTAACAAAATCTTCTTTCTTAAATTCTACAATATCAAAACCTTTCTGCTTTTTTCCTGAAACAATAAAAAATACCATCAAAAAAATAAATCCAATTATACCACATATCACAATTATAATCATAAACATCGTGTTATCAAAAAAATTAGAAGGAGTATATGTACAAGCATTTTCATTATTAATGCTTGTTGAATTTTCATTAACATTGCAACTAACATTATTATAATAATAACATAAATTATTATCTTTATCTTTAATATGTCCTTCATCACATTTAGAAGTTAAACCATTTACAAATAATAACACTATTATTAATATAATTATTACTAATATAACTACTAACCACGTCGAAAAAAACTTTTTATAATTCATTTTCAATAGCACTGTATGGTATTTTTAATCCACCATTAATAACTTCATCACTAAAAATTACTCTTATCTTTCTTCTTCTCGGAGTTTTTATTAATTTTAGATGACCAATACTTTCAAGTTCTCTACATTTTTCACTCATTTTATGTTTATAAAATGCAAAATCCCTTGCCATATCACTTATACTTTCATAACCTCTATTTCTCGCAAACTTTTTTATCATCCTACCTTCTTTATTCAAATATGTATCATCTTTCAAAATTAAGTAAATAAACCCCCAATGATATTCATCAAATATATTATTATCATTTTTCATTCGATACCAAATTCTGTTTAGTTTCTTTTATCTTTTTTAACTCTAACAATGCCATATCAATAGCATCTTCTTTATATTTTATAAAATTTCTTTTTTTATAATTATCAACAAAATCATTAGCTTCTTTAGAAATCTTGGCGTTAATTTTTAAAAATTTTTCTTCTCTCATTTATAACCTCGTATTATTTAAAATAAAAATAATAACTCTAAGAACTAGTATATTAACTTTTATATTCTGTAATATATACTTTACAGTATATAGTTAATTTTTATTATATAAAATTTATACTATTAAAATTTACAGGAAAACCAAAAATAAAAAAATAAAAACTGGGGGGTTTTCTCTAATTTATTTTTTGGCTTTCTTTCTGTTTTTCAATTATTTTCCACTTTTTTTCGCCTTTTTTTACTTTTATTTTCTCATATAAATTGCTTATTCCTATTGTTCCATATTTTTTTGTCATGATTTCACCTCATACCAATCTAAATTTATTAACTTTACCACAAATACAAGTGACTTCAATAATACTCAATTCATTTATTCGTTTAGCACCTTCAATAATAATAGTTATTCTATTACCACAATCTCTACATTTTTTTATATATTTCATTTTTTATACTCCGATAATAATTTTATTATTAAAGCTTTTTTATCTTTTAAAGCTATACTTATAATATCTTCAATACATTTCATCTTACCATAATCTCTTCTACTATTTAAACTCAACTTTTTCCTTATTTCTAATACTATCTCTTCTATTTCATTATTATTCTTCTGTTCTAAACATAAAATAAATTTATTCTTTTCCATTTTTTCTATACCTCACACACATATTTAAAAAAACAATAACAACTATAAAAATACCCATAGTTATTCCACCCGATATTATAGATTTATTTAATACAGACCTCAAAAAAATAAACATAAAAATAATGAATAATCCAAAAATAAAAAAAACTATATCATAATAAATTAAATCACTATTCTTCTTCATTTTCTTCTTCATTATCTTCATCCTCATCATTATAATTAGGTTTGTATTTATCTTGAACATATCCTTCTTCAAGATATACCATTTTAAACAACCATTTTTCTTATATCATATCCATTAATTTCCATTTTATTTTTTCCTTCAATTAGTGTAGTTTTATCCCTATACCCATTAACATTTTCATCACTTCTTATTAAAAATTTTATTATATTGTTATCCAAATTTATCAACATACTTCCTTCTGTTATTTCATTTCCCTTTGTTTTACTAATTACATACTCTAATATTTTTGCCTTTGCCATATATGTTCCAACTAAATATATTTTACATAATTTTAGTTTTTTTTCTTCTTTTTTCATTGTTTACACCTCAAATATTTAACCAAAAATTACTATCCAACCAATAATTAACTTTAGGTATTTCATCACCACAATCAGCTTTAATATGTAGCTCTGCTGCCTTTGCTTGTAATTCTCCAAAGTAATACCTAACTAACTCTACACCATAATTATGATGAAATATCCTCCTATGAGACCATCCATAAACTTTAGCAAATTGGTCTAAAAACTTATGCACTTCTGGATAACTTTTTCCTAATTTATCTTCGCATTCTTTACAATGTTCTTCAAAACTTGACATTTTATTTTTTATCCCTATCTTTAGCATAACAACTATAACACATAAACCTATTATCAAACTTCTTTCTTTTATGTACTTTTCTATTTTTCCCACATATACTACATTTTGCTTTCATTTTTCAACCTCTTTATAATCAATAGGTTTTATTCCTGCTTTTTCTAATGCTTTAATCATTCTTCCATAAGCTGGTATATCTTTATTAGGAGAATATATACTATCCCAAGATTCTAGACCACAATAGTTTTTACTACCCGCATTATCACCATATTTAGTATCTCTACATGCCCATGTACTATAACCATGATGATGACCATAGTTATTAGGATATTGTTTTACTACAGCAAACACCATAGGTTTATCTTTATACATAGCAAAAACCATACCAATAGGAAATAGGTCGAGTTGTCCCGTAGCTTCGCAATCACTTGCTTCTTTTTCACTACCATATACCTTATTACATATTTCACATTGGTATTTAGTTATTTTATTTACCATTTGTTTACCTCCAATTCCTACTATTATGATAAAAAAACTTGTTAAAACATTTAGGACATTCGAAACAGTAAATATATTGTTTATCACTAATTTTATGAACTCCTATAAAAGCTTTTTTATCAGTATCTGGTTTAAATATATCTCCTTTTGAATTATAACTACAATGAGGACATTCTGATTGATTTCTTGCACTATCTTTTATAGTATAATGATGACCTCTAAATACAAAATCAAAAATTTTCTTTATTGTCATATCATCCACTAAATCAACTGCATGTCCAACACCACTACCTAAAGCATTCAATCTCATATTCATTCCTGTCTGTAACATTTCATCCATAATTTTGGGATTATCGAAAAAACAACCATAACCATTTCTTAGACCAAAACAACATTTATTACTCATATTAAATTTACAGTATCTATAATCATCCCCACAAAAATCCATTTGTCTTTTAGCTTTTATTTTATCTTTTTTCTTCTCTTCTAAAAATTCTAAATGATTTTTTAACTTTAATTTAAATTCTTTATTCTCTTCATAAACTAAACTTGTTCTAGTTCCATTTTCAATAGCAATAACATCAGCATCACCATTCAACACATCTGTAATTTGTTTGTTACTTATTCCACAACACAAATTTTTAATTAAATCTTTAGCCCATTCTTTTCTATCTTCAAACCAATACCCTTGTCTAGCTAAATCATCTAAATCATTACCAACAGTAAAATGCATTAGCTTTTGCATTTTCAATCATCTCCATGTCCAAACATATCTACAGTTACATTATTAATAGTAACATTCTTTATTATTCCTTTTTCTTCAAGTCTTCTTTTAATATATTCTACTGTTTCTATTATCTTATCTGGATCTTCTATTACCTTACTATTTATGTTTAACAACATATTTATGTTTTTTATTTTTGTCATTTTCTTACCTCTCTATATATATTCATCTAATATTATTTCAGTCTTATATCCTTTAAATGTTTCTAATACTGGAACAATATATTTTCTGATATAATCCAAATATTCATCATACCAAACAGTAATCTGGAATCTTTTATCATATAAACATATATAAAATAATTTCTTTCTTTTTTCTTTTATATTTTTTATTTTAAACCATAAAAATTTCTTTATTGTTCTCATTTTAAACCATTTAAAAGCAAGTATATCTGCATATGTACTACCAAAACATCCTTCCCATAAATATCCATCTTTCACAATGAAAAAATCACGTTTTATATCTTTATTTGCTTCAATAACTTTATCTTTCATTGTTTTAATTAATCTTTCTTCAGACATTTTTATTTTTGTCATCTTAGTTTCCTCCTCCTAAAGATTTAGGATTATTAGTTCTAGATTTCAAATGTTCTACAATAATAATCATGTTATTAGTATCACTATCATTAATATTTTCAAAATCTGATGAATGATTAAATAAATTTAATATAGCTTCTTTTCCATTTCTACCTTTCGTAAGAAAAGTATTTCTTCCATAATTATAATTAGTTATAACTGAAAAAGTTTTTAGTCTTTTAACTTTTTTCTTTTCTTTTTGTTTTCTTATTTTTTTATTATGTTTACATGATTCACATTCTTCTTTTGATACAATCTCAAATTTAGAACTACCTATAAAAAATGATGGTATATGCTCTTTACAAACTTTTTCAGTTTTCATTTTAAATACCTCTCACTTCTAATTGTTTTAATACCTTTACAACACCAATCACAACCATGTATCCAATCTCTAAACATCTCACCATCATCTTGTTTTATAGCTGGAGCATATACAGTATGTCCTATTCTATGTTCACATACCCATTCTAATCTTCCATCCATTCGCCATTTTAAATCTTCCCTTTTTAAAGTGGGATTTCTTTTTAGGAATAAGTTTTCTACTTTCCTTTTAAATTTATCATATTCTGCTTTCCATCCAGTATTTAATTCTTTTATATTTAAGTCAGATATTAGTTTTAATAATACTTTTATTTCATATTCTGGTTTCATTTTTTTTAACCTCTCAACTATTTCCGGACTACGATATATATCTCCTATCACTTTCATATGTTTACTATCTATCTCTGAATATCCACCTTCTTCTGTCTTATATGATACAAATAAACCAGAATTAAACCATTCAACAACTCCCAACTCTGGTTCACCACCATTCATATTATATTTCTTATTTAACTTTTTGTAACATTCTAAAATATCACATTGCCAAATCTTTTTATCTTTCATATCTTTTTCATTTGAAAATAACATAATTTTCCTATGCTTTTTTGAAATTGCTATATGTGTATGACTACGTCTTTTTGATTTTTGTTGTAAAACTTTAAATACATGAACACCATTATCTATCTTAAATCTAACATCTGGATGATAATACATCTTTTTATCCATTTCATCCCAAACTCTAAGTTCTATGTTTATCATTTTCTATTACCTCTATTGTTGATAAAATTACATTACTAATAAGAGTTTCGTTCTTTATCCAAAATAAATAAATGGCTTCTAAATATTTATATTCTCTAATATATATTTTACAGTATATATTATCTCTCTGCCCTATCTTTATACCTCCCTATTTCTTTTTCAATTTCATTTATACCCTTATTATTAATAAATAATGTCTTAAAAGACATTCCATTTTTATATGCAATATCTCTTAATAATAATATCTTACTACTAATATTTTTATCTACAATTAATATCTCATCTCCTGAAAACCATCTTCCACACAAACATTTATACTTTTTAAACTCATTAAAAATGTTGAATATTATTTCATTAACCTTATTATAACCTAACAATTGATTCAACTTTTTCATATTATTAAAATCTATTAGACATACATTAACCTTAACTTTTATTTTTAATTCTAGTGCAGGTCTTGTCAATATACCAAATAATTTATCGTATGACAAATAATTGATTATTCTGTCTTTTTGCATCTTAATTCCTCATACCTATTATTATAATCAATACAAACATCCAAACAATTTTTTCTACATATTTTATCTTTAAAACAATCATGACTCTTAATCCATTTTACTCTTTCTTTTCTCATATTATCATTAACTTTACCTATTGGTTTTCCCTTTTCCCTCATATATATAACACATGGAAAATGATAGTCTCCTGCTACAATACAATCATCTATTATTAAATAGCATCTTTTACTATCTGACTCCATTAGTCCTCTAACTCCTCTCCCATTATTAATATTATTGATTCTATATTTTAGTATAGGATGTTTATCTAATATCTTTTCATCTATGTCTATACTATCATCTTTATTATACTGAGCAGATGAGATAATTCTTATATCACTCACTCCTAAACTATGAGCAAAATAGATTATTTGTTTTAATTTTTCTTTATTGTTTTCATTATATACTATACCCACAGTGACATAAGTTAGTTTAGATATTTCTTTTATATTACTAACTATAATTCTCCATATTCCTTTTAATCCTGCTATCTTATCTCCATCATTACCACAACAAGCATCTAATGATATTGAAAAATCATTTACCCCCTCTTCTATTAATTTCTTATACACAAAAAATGGAGCTGAACCATTTGTTGATATTGCTATTCTATTTATTTGCTTACTCTTAGCATATCTAACTATTTTATAAATATCTTTATGCATAGTAGGTTCTCCACCACTAAATCTGATATTTTTTAAAGGTTTATCTTCACACCATATATCTATAACCCTTTTTATCTCTTCCAAAGTTAATTCCTTATATTCTCTATCTCCATAAATATATGAAGATAATCCTCTACAATATGGACATTTGAAATTACATTTTTCAGTAATTATTATTTCACATCTCCACATAGAAGATTTCTCATCTACATTTCTAACTCTATAATCTTCAAGAGTATAAAATCCTATTTCTTTAAGTTTATCCATTTTATTCACCTAATTATTATTAAATCAACTCTATCTCTACTATCTATCTCTTTACTTCTTCTCAACATCTCAGCATACTGCTCTAATGTTATCTCTCCTCTATCTTTTAAGTTCTTAGCCATTGTTAATAAAGTATTTGTACCTATGTTTATTTGTTTCATTTGGTCACCTCTCTTCCATTTCAAAACATTCCATAACCTCAGGTTGTATAAAATGTTTATCAACCATATCTTGAACTTCTTCCTTTGTACTTTTTGGGTCAATAATACCTAATCCATGTATCTCTACACAATCTGATACACTACAATCATCAAAAATTCTATTTATTTTACATTTATTATATTTCTTAGTGTTTACACTATATCCGACTTCATATTTATATTGATTATAACAATATCTTTCTACTTCCTCAACACAACTTCTACCCTTTAATACTTCTTTTATTTCTATATATTTTACAACATTGTTACTTATCCATAGATTGGCAAACGTAAAACTAATACTAATAATAAATATAAAAATACATATAATATATATAAAAATGGAAATTGTTAATAGTGATATTTTCATATTTTATAACCTCTCAACATATAATAATCTCTTGAAATCCATAAATCTCATGAATCTCATTTTCCATTTGTTCACAACTTGTCGATTCATGTATAAATTCAATCGTATCATAACTTTTCCTTTTTTCCATTTTCAACTCCTGTACTTTTTAAGCCTAGTACAATTGGCTTATACTACCCAAACATAAGGCAAATTATCAGGTTCTTTCCATCCAAATTGCCTATACCAATTATTCCCTATATTTATATTATTTTCTTTACATAATAACTCATACATCTCTATATTATCTCTATTTATTTCTTTCTTACTTATTTTTATAAGTTTCTTTAGTGCTAAATAAACAATATCTTTTCTACCCTTAAATAATAAATTACTTCTATGACTACTATGTAATGCTTCATTACCTAACCAATTAGGATAACCATTATTAATAAATGATTTCTGCTTTTCTGCAAACCATTTTTCCCATTTAGGATAAAACAAATTTCTTTCTCTCAAAACTTTTAAGCCTTCTAAACAATACTCGCATAAACTATATTCATATCCTTTCCACATCTTAGCTATAGGATGATTTTTCCATCCACCACTTACTATAGTTTTCCCTTCCCTATAAACTTGATTGCCTAGTCTTGATGAGTCTAGACATTTTAAAGATTCATAATAATTTGGATACGCAAGAAAAGTTTGCATTTTCATCTACCCCTCATTATCTTATTCTTAATATTATTCTGTACATCAATAACTACCTCTTCAAAAGCTTTGCTAAGTTTACTTACTTCTTTTACTTGCACAAACTTATCAAATCCACAATCCCCTACAAATTGTTTTATATTATCGTATCCTCCACAATAAATCCATACTGTGTATATACCTTTTTTCTTCATTTCCTCTATAACCTTTTTTGCTTCATTTCTGTCATCAAAACCACCATCTGAAAATACTATATTTAATAAATTAGGTATGTTTTCTTTTTTCTTGATAGCTAATAACTTATTCATACTTAATTTTAATGGTTCTGCAACGTGAGTTCTATTATGATATTTCCTAGTCCAATCTCCGCTACTATTAAAATCTTTCATTATCCTATAATCAGAACTAAATTCTACTACCATACATTTATTTTTTATATTCTCTAGAGCTTTAGTAATGATATATGTTCCTTTCATTTCTCTTTCAAACATAGGACTCTTAACACTTCCACTACTATCTAATACTATTGAAACAGCAAGCTTAGTTTTATTCAACATACTCATACTTTGCTGTTTAAATATCTTTAAATCTTTATTTTGCTTTGCTTGAAGTACACTTCTTATATCAACTTTTCCTCTTTTCTGTCGTCTTTCAAACTTATTAGCTAAGTCATTTCGTAACTTCTTTAGAATATTACCTAGCTTTTGTATCTCCATATTTTCTTCATCGTTGGGTTTAAACTGCTCTCCTTCTACCCCATCTATATCCTGTTCATATATTTCTTTTACATCATCGCTAACTTCAGGCTCAATTTCTTCATTATTAATTTCTAT
>Ga0180008_1000525_pt1 | contig 31456 bp, 26 predicted proteins | sample MM_PW_MetaG_FD_121121 | JGI IMG/M metagenome (GOLD analysis project Ga0180008, IMG submission 121121) | Groundwater microbial communities from the Aspo Hard Rock Laboratory (HRL) deep subsurface site, Sweden - MM_PW_MetaG | ecosystem: Environmental > Aquatic > Deep subsurface > Groundwater... | reverse complement strand
GGCGCCTCAGACTAACAATGCCACCCCTGCGTCGCTGCGCTCCGACTGCCTGTCCGAATGATCGTGGAACAGGTGTCCGGATCAGCGTGGGCTGAGTGTCCGAATGGCGTGGAATCCGCAATCCAGCACCCGCGACTTGCACACTGGCACGATCACCCGCCTGAACTGGCTGCCTTGGCTCTTGTGAACGGTGATGGCGTAAGCGTGCTGCATCACATCCACATCGCTATCGAGGATGTAGTGCTCGACGCCCTCGTAGACGGCACGGCCCAAAGCGATTCGCATGTCCGGGTTCTCATCGTCGCCCAGGTTGACCTCGGTGGGCCGCTCGAAGACTTCCATGAGATGGCCCAGGCAACCGTTTTGTAGGTTCCGCTCCCACTTGTTGGCGGTGTAGAGCAGTAGATCACCCTCGCAGAAACCCGTCGCTTCAACCTCGCCCGTTTCGGGGTTGGTGGCCATCAGATGCTTTCCCTGTCCGGCGTAGCGCACATGGCAGACCCGGTTGAGGGTTTCCACCCCAGCGAATTGGCATGATCGGGTGGCACCGAGAATCTGCGTGCTATCTCGATCCTGCTCGTAAAGCCTGAGGACGGTCGGGATGATCTGGTCATCGGCGCAAGGCATGAACACGACCTCGCCCGCCGCATCTGCCGAGAAGGCAGGCCACTGGCCGTCGCGGATCGCCTTGGCGGCGGCGGGAATGGCCGACTCCTTGGCCTGGCGCTTGACTTCGGTGAGTTGCGTAACCGGCATGCCCGGCAGGTCGCACAGCACATGCAGGACAAGGCCCGCGCCAATCGGGGGTAGCTGGTAGGGGTCGCCCACCAGGATCAGGTGAGTGCCCGCTGGCAGCTTGCAGACCAGCCGGTGGAAGGTCACCAGATCAAGCATAGAGGCTTCGTCTATGACGATGATCGGCGCTGGCCCCATTTCCTCGTTGCTGACGTTGCGCTGGAAGCCGGCGATGGTGGTGGCAGTATCTTGGGTAGCCTCCATCATGCGTGCTGTTGCGCGACCCGACAGGGCCATTTGAAAGCGAGGCCGTCCAAGGGTGTCCAATGCCCGATAGAGTGCCTTCAGCACCGTCGTTTTACCGACACCAGCCCCGCCGGTAATGATGCTGAAGCGGTTATCAAGCGAAGTCTTGACTGCTACCTTCTGTGCCTCGTTCAGTGCAAAGGCAGAGATATTCAGATGCAGTCGTTCCTCGCGCTCAAATTCGCCAATCAGGGCGTCTATATCAGTTGGGAACAGTTGCTGCTGGGTGTCGGGGTTGTTCAGCAATGTGCGGATGAACTCTGCACACTGGCGCTCCATTATGTAGGTGCCGGGGGCGTGCAGCATGATGTCGCCGGTTTCGGTTTCACGGCAGATAAACTGGCCAGAAGCCTTGCCCTGAATCAGTGCCTTAGACATAGCCGCCAAGGACGCTGAGTACGGCTTTACCAAGCGGAAGACCGTATCCTCAAGGTCGTCCAGAGATGCACAGGTATGGCCTTTCTCCGATACTCGATAAAGGGCTTCCTCAAGGGCTGCGGCCAACCGGCGCGGGTCGTCTAGGGCAACGCTGAACTTGTCTCGGGCTATGCCATCCACGCGCTGCCAACTGCCCTCGAATGACAACAGCCGGTAGGGGTCTTCGATCAGGGCGGCGATGGTGTTCTTTTTGTGAAACTTAATGACCTTACGGGCGAGATCGAGGGGAATATCGCGCTCCTGCACAAAGCGCAGGGTCTTTGCATCGCCATTCTCGGCCCACTTTTCGAATAGTCCATCACGTACATGCTTGGACACAATCACTGGCGCAATGGCGTCGTGATCCTGATTGTCTAGCGCGTCGTACAACCGCTCGCCCAAGGCATCCCAAAGTTTCGTTGCCTTGACCTCACGAATACCCGCTGCATGGTCGGCCAGCCATTGAATTAACTGGCTACCAGAGGGGCGAACCAATCTAACGTCCTGAGCCTCGATCTGGGTTTCTAGCACTGTGTATGAGCCGTGGGTTCGCTGAATGCTGGAAGCCTCGCCATACACCTCGTAAATGCCGCCTATGGCGATATTCGCCGGCTCCGCGATAGCGGCGGACACGCTGACAACCAAGGTGCTGGATCGATCATTGAGTCCAGTTGCCAGATCAATCCGATGGCCGAAGGCGATGCATCCGTGGCGATTCTTGACACGCATTCGGGTCAAGCGAACTGTCGCGCTTATCAGATTCAGGATCGGCGCATTCATCGTGGGAGTCGCCCCGTTTCTTGCATGAACGAGGACAGAAGGTTGTATTGCTTAAGCATGGCCTTAGCCTCGGCCAGCTCGGCACGCAGGGCCGCGTTCTCCTGCTCCAGAGCGTTAAGCCGTTGGCCGTCATTGCGGCGCTGCTTGGCTTCCTTGTCGCGCATCGGCGGCTCTTCGTTAAGCAGTTGAGTGTCGGCAACCAAAGGGGGTAGTACGCCAGCGCCCCTCAAGCGTTCCTCAAGCGCTTCCAGTGCGCTTTTAATCGAGGGATTCTGTACCAGTGCGCTTTTACCGAAACCGCACTCAGCGGCTATTTCTGAGCGTTTGAGCTTGTCCCTGTGAACATACTCACGAAAGTCATCGTCCGACTTTGATACTGACCAAGCAATGAATGCCGCTAAGTTCTGTTCGGCAATTTTTTGTCCGCTGGCCATTTTCACTTCACCTGCACAGACAGCACTTTCTCAATAGCGTCGCGGAAGCCGGGCTTGTGAATCTTCCTGCCTTTGGCATCCTCCACTTCGCCCCTGCTCCCAATCGACAGCCCCACAAGGCTGAGCGTTGTCGGATCGATGGCCGCTTTTAGCGCAGCCAACTCGGCATCGTTGAAACGCGGCTGTGTCGAAACGGCTTGCCCCGTCGAGCTTCCCAAGATGATCGGCGCGCCACTGTGATTGGCTTTGCGCGACTCCTTCGCCTTGAGCGCCCGCAACTCCTTGGCGAGCAGGCTAACGCTCATGCGCAGCACTGGGTCTTCGATGTGTTCGATCCAATTATTGGGATCAGCTTTTATTTGGCTGCCCTTGGCCGGAAGCGAAGCCAGCTTCCAAGCCTGGATCAGTTCCCGGTAATGCTCGCCGGTCGTATTGACGATGGACTTTTCGCCGGGAACCGGCAGCCCACGGTCTTTGCCAAGGGTGATGATGGTCTTGTAGGAGAAGTCCGAGGAATGCCGCTCATGCAGCAGCCGGCACGCTTCGTTGATGGCTTCCAGACTGCGCTTGCGGCGGCTATCGCTGGCCTCGCTCATCAGCCGCTCGTAGGTGTCCTGCGGCGAAACAAGTTGGTCACTCATTGATAGAAGCCTCGTGGGTCAACTGGCGCACGCGATTGGGATTAGAGAGAAGCTGTTTGATCTCGGTCGAAATGCGCGTCAGCTCCGGCTCGTGAGTGTCAATGTCGAGCAGCATCAGGTCGCCCGAGAACAGGTCGTCGATCTTTTCCCAGGAACCCAAACGCTGAAGGAGAATTCGGTTCATCTCGTTGGCAACGACCATCTTCTGTTCGTCGTCGAGTCTGAACATGGCCGGAGCCAAGCCGTTGTTCTCGGCCATACGGTCGATGGCCTGGGCGATCAGAGGCACGGCACGCGAGGGATTGGCCGACCGATAGATGGTCGCGTTCTGGCAGATTTCGGCCAGCAAATGGTAGTTCGTGTTGGATTCTTCAAAGGCAACACCGACCTCGGCAAGATCACCACCGGCGATCAGTCTGACACTATTCTCGCCTTCGCCGCTCTGCTCGCCTTCATTGATGAGTTTTAGGCAGCCCTGGACGTAGTGATTGACGGCTACATAGTCAGTCAGCAGGCCGTCGAGCTTCCCGGCGCTCTGTTGCTGATTGGCGCCCGCCTGCTTTCGCTTCGACTGCTGAGTGTCCGGCTGATTGGCTTGGCAGGCGTCATACCAGTCCTGCTCAAGCCGTTCGACCTCCGCCGCGTAGCCCTGAAAACGCGCGCTTTCCGCATGAATCTCCAATGCGAGTTCGTTGGCCAGCGCCACCAGGCTGCCAAGGAACGGAACCCCGGTGACAAAGAACCGACAACGCGGGCAATTCTTCTGCCCGAGATAACCTGCCTCGACAGGTGCATAGAGACTTTCAACCTTTCTCTCAACCACAGCCTCGCCGCCGATATGGCATGCCGCGCCTGACATGGGGCAGATGCCGTGATCGAACACCACACAGGCCGAGTTCGGCACGTCAGATTCGAGCAGCGAGCGATTGCCGTCCGTTGCAATCAGTTGATGGCGAAGCGGCTGTAATCCCTGTGTCCTAACCGTTTCGGCATGGCGCTCAGTGGCGATCTGTGCGGCGCGCTTTTCAGTCTCGCCCATGGTGCGGCGCATCTGATCGTTGTTCAGCTTAGTGTAGTAGATCGTCATCACCAGCGAGGCATGGCCGACCAGCTTAGAGATCAGGTGAATGGGCGCATCGCCGTCTGCGATGAACGCCGTAATCAGGCTGACGCGCAGGCTGTGCGGTGTGTAGGGACTGAGATAGCGCTGATTGTTGGCTTTGAAGTTTGGGCTTTCGCTGGCAAGGTTTTCGCCGGAGCGCTGAATCGCGTAGAGCAATGCTGGCAAGGTGTGGGTGAAAGCCGTTGTGGTGAACGCCGGCTGACCGGAGGCATCCGTACGGAATAGAAAGCACTGTGTGCCACGCGCCTGCAAAATCTTCTCATTGGTTTCGGCGCGAAGTTTGATGTCAGACCAGCGCGTCGGCTCTTTCAGCGGGTTGTACTTGGCTTGCCAGTCGCGCAGCAAGAGGAACCAATAGAGCAGATCATCAGGAATCCACGGAACTTCGTAGCCGCCTTCCTTGCGTCCGGTCTTGTTGGTAGTCACATAGAGCTTCGGGGCGTCATTCTCACCACGCTGCACAGCAGCTTGCAGGCGGCGTTTCTTACTCCCTTTCCCAGCCAGGGGGCTGGTGTTCTTCTCCCAACGGACACCGCCATGCTCAGCATCAAGAACGGCAATCTCGTCATCCGCCTCGCCGCTGTCGAGCCAGAGAATCTGTTGGCCGCGCAGCGGAAAACGCAGCAGTGTGTAGAGCGCCACGAAGCGAACAGGCGACCAAATCTGATAGCTCTTTACCACTTCGCGCTTGTCTTTCATCTTGCGGTCAGCCATGACCTCGCGCCAGATGCAGTTCGGATCGTCGCGGTCGATCAACGACTCGTCCACATAAATCCAGTCGGCGCGGGTCGCAAAGAAGTCTTGTAGGTGCGGCAAATCCGTCAGGCTGGGCCGTGTTTGCAATACCTGTTCGCCGTTCGGCACGAGGAAATTGCGCGCCCGGAGGATAAATTCATAACCGAGCGGCGGCTTGGTGGACTCGCTGGGCCGGTAGGCCTGCAAGCTATCTGCAAAGCCCGCCAGCACCGTTTGAAAGGGGTTCCGGAATTCAGCAAGCACAATGCGCTCGTCCGCGTCGGCATCGGTGCAGTGTTCATCCAAAAGCCAGCCGAAAAAGGCCGCGATAGCACTGTGATAGGACTTTTTCTGGGACTCGGCTTGAGCTTCGATGAACTGCTGATAGGCCTCAGTGGGGAATGGATTGGCGCGCAGCAGCAGGTGTACTGGCTCATCTGGCAATTCCTGTACCTGATAGAAACCACTCAAAAAAACCCTGATCGCGGATCTCTTACCTTGGATGTTTGTTTGGGTCTTCAGCCACTGATCGACATTGGCCCAGATGTGCGGGTAGTCCGCTAGGGCAGCGATAGGGTTTTCATTGCCGAGGAAGTCATACCAGTCGATCCAGCCGGTGTCGGCATATGTGGTTTGTGGGTTGGACGGCAGCCTCGGGTCTTCGCTAAAGCGCTTGTTGTAGTCAGCCAGGTTCTTGATGCACAGCGCCTGGGCTGCCACCTGGGCCTCGGCGTAGGTCGGGTAGAGGTCGGGCCGTTCATTGCCGAGGAAGTCGTACCAGTCGATCCAGCCGGTGTCGGCATATGTGCTTTGTGGGTTGGACGGCAGCCTCGGGTCTTCGCTAAAGCTCTTCCTGTAGTCAAGCTGACGTTTGATACCCAACGCCTGGGCTGCCGCCTGGGCCTCGGAGTAGGTTGGATAGAGGTCGGGGCTTTCATTGCCGAGGAAGTCGTACCAGTCGATCCAGCCGGTGGCGGCATAGATCCTATCTGGGCTGGCCGGCAGCCTCGGGTCTTCGCGGTAGCGCTTCTTGTAGTCAGACAGACTCTTAATGCCCAACGCCTGAGCGGCGGCTTGGGCCTCGGAGTAGGTTGGATAGAGGTCGGGCCGTTCATTGCCGAGGACGTCGTACCAGTCGATCCAGCCGGTGGCGGCATAGATCCTATCTGGGCTGGCCGGCAGCCTCGGGTCTTCGCGGTAGCGCCTCTTGTAGTCAGACTGACTCTTAATGCCCAGCGCCTGAGCGGCGGCTTGGGCCTCGGTGTAGGTCGAGTAGAAGTCGGGCCGTTCATTGCCGAGGAAGTCGTACCAGTCGATCCAGCCAGTTCCGGCATAGGTCGTCTCAGGCTTGGCCGGCAGCCTCGGGTCTTCGCGGTAACGCTTCTTGTAGTCAGGCCAATTCTTGATGCACAGAGCCTGGGCTGCCGCCTGGGCATCGGCGTAGGTATAAAAATCCTTCTTGGCTGGCATCGGCGTCAGTCCTTGGTCAACAGATCGTGGGAGTCGTCTGCATGCTGCGAGCGCAGCCGTGCTTCAAGGTCGCAGAGATCCTGGCGCATCTGTGTCGTCGTGGGCTGCGTGTAAGTCTGACTCGATGTGATCGACGCATGGTGCATGGCGTTTTTGATCAGCAGCGGGTCGGCGCCATCCCGAGCCAGGCGCTGGCCATAGGCATGGCGGTGTCCGTGCGGGGTGGTGCCCTCCATTTTCTCGTACACCAACCCGATCCGCTTAACAGCTAACTTGTGGGCCTTGCGAAACATCCGGTGCGAATAGGGCTGGCCGTCCCTGTTGGTGAAGGCATACGGGTGAGCTTCACCAACCTTCGGCTTCACCCGCTGTTTAAGGTGATAGTCACGCCACAGGCCGGCAAAAACCTGCCCAGCCTCATAGGGATAAAAGAACACCTCGAAACAGCGACGGTGCGGGTCGGTAATCAGTCCGTTCTTCCAGCCGAGAAACAGCGGGTCGGTTGCTTTCACCAGCCGGTTGCGGGGTTGCAGCCCGTATTGGCTTTGCAGGTAAGCAGCGCGGTTGGTTTTACCGCCTGGTGCCAGCCCGTATTCAGGGTGATGCACACGGACGATGACCTCCCCGGCCTCTACGCTAACGTCATCGCTCCACAGCGACAGCGCTTCGGACAGCCTCAATCCGCCGTAGTGCATGAGGTAGGTAATCAGGACATTGCGAAGGTCTGTCGGCCCGCGCAAGTCTCGCGCCCGCCTGCGGAAACCCTCGGACACCAACAGATCGAAGTGTTCCTCTTGAAACGCCTTGGCAGCCGTTTGCCGCTCCACAGGCATTGTCCATGAGCGCACGGCTCTGGACTGGTTCGTCTGCGGCTTGGAACGCCACAGGTGGGACAGAAAGGCCTTATCCCTTTTCTGCACGTAGGCTGCCCAATTCAGCCGTTCCTCGTGCCGAGTCGCCTGCCGCCATGGATTGAGTTGCAGCTTGGCGTCCTCGTTGATGACAGCCAGCCAATCGGTGAATCGCGTGACATGGCCAATCAACTTGCCGGCATCGTCCGGTTGCCTCGGCTGCCACCACAGGCCAGAGGGGTCGCAGCTATTGGACACCGTACCGGTGTAAAGCGCGTCTGAGAACGCCGTGAACAAAGCCCTCGGCGTGTCATAGAAGCCCTGGTTGGCCTCCATGTATTCCAACAGCAACTGCAACGCGAAAGTCGCAGACTCCTGCCAGGAACGGCTCTTGATTCGGTTCAGGTGCATGTATCGAGCGAACTGATCCAGAACGCCATGCTCGGTGACGATAACCGGCAGGATTGACTGAACGCCGGTCGCATCAGCCACAAAGGTTCTGAACTCACGATGGGATGATTCGAGGATGATAGCCATGCGCTGCCCTGCAATGTTTTTTGGTTTTTATGTCCTTCTTTGGGGTAACTCTAATACTGGCTATCCATACAGGCAAGCGGTATTTGATGCTAAATCGGAATTTTTATGCGAAAGGAGGGGTTTTGCAGGATGATTTAGGACTTCGGGCGGGGGTAACTAATCGCAAAAAGAACACTGATTCCAAGAGCAGCCATTGGTCACCGGCAAGATCAACGAGTGGGCTTCGCTGGGCGGCCGGAAGACCGGTTCAATGTAGCTGATGGGGAAATCTTGCATGGGCTTCACTCAAATGGTGGCGGCCGCTTTAGCCGCCAATAATCTTCATCACGGTGGCACCGCCGGTGAACGCCACGTCTTGTTTGTCTGCCAACGCCTTGACCAACATGCCTTGCAGCGCTGGCAACGCTTGATGGCGTGGCTTGTCGAGCAAATCACCGACATAGTGGCGATTGCTCGATGACAGGCAACCGTGCAGCCAGCCACTCGATGACAAGCGCAGCCGCGAGCAGGTGCGACAGAACGGCACGCTTTCATTGGCGATTACGCCAAAAAAACCCTGCCCTGGGATTTCATAACGCAGTGCCGTGGCATCTAAGGGCGCGACGGCCTGACTGTAGGCATAACGCTGACCAATCATCGCCAGCAACTCAGGCATGCCGACAAACTGGCGCTGAAACGCGTTGGGGTCGCGCGCCAGATGCCCCATACGCATCAACTCGATAAAGCGCAGCTCAAAGCCATTGGCCAAGCAGTAATCGAGCATCGGTAGCACTTGGTCGAGGTTCTGGCCGCGCAGCGGCACCATGTTGACCTTGAGCTGCAGCCCCGCCGCACTGGCCTGCTGCAAGCCGTCGAGCACAGTGGCCAGATCACCACCACGGGCGATGCTGCGAAATGCCGCCGCATCCAGGGTGTCGAGGGAAATATTCAAACGGCGGATACCGCACTCAAGCAGCAACGGCAATTTACGCGTCAGCAACTGAGCGTTGCTGGTCAGGCTGATATCGGCCAAACCCAATTGGCTAACACCGCGTAAAAAGGCCTCTAGTTTGGGGCTGACCAGCGGCTCACCACCGGTAATGCGCACACGTTCAATGCCGGCCGCCTCAATCAAATAGGCCACGCCACGCAGCATCGCATCAGCAGACAACTCGTCCTGCGCGGCCACCAAACGCTTGCCGTCGGGTACACAGTAGGTGCAGGCATAGTTGCAGGCGGCGGTCAGACTGACACGCAAATTGCGAAAGCGTCTGCCCTGGCGGTCAACGATCATGCTCGACTCCAGCAAAGTAAGGCGTCGAGTATAGGGGCGCCACCCGCGCAGCTGAGCGTTTATCGACGCGCTGAATACCTCAGCTAGCCGGCGTGTCACCCTCGCGCTTGCGCTTGTTGCCCATGCGCACGCCAATATCCATGAGGAACTGGAAGAAGCCTTCCTGATCTTCCAGCACATTGCTCCAGAACGGCGAGTGATACAGCGCCACAGCGCCATGCACCAGCGCCCAGGCGGCGCAGTAATGGAAGTACGGCGGCACGTCTTCCAGCTTGCCTTCGGCGATGCGACCTTTAATCAACTGGGTCAGGCGCTCGAAGTTGGAGGCGCGAATTTTGTGCAGCTGCTCGACCATCTCTGGCACCTGGTTGCCCTTGACCACCTTCTCTTCCAGGCGGTCAAACAGGCGGTAGCGCTGCGGATCGCGCATGCGGAACTCGAAGTAGGCGCGTGACAGGGCTTCCTTGTCACGGTCGACATCGGCCGAGTGCAGCAGCTCGTTGAGATCGCGCTCATAGTCGAGCATCAGGCGCAGGTAGATCTCCGCCTTGGACTTAAAGTGTTTGTAGATGGTGCCTTTGCCAATACCAACCGTGTCGGCAATCATCTCCACAGTCACGCTGTCTTCGCCCTGTTCAAGGAAAAGCTTCAGTGCTGTGTCGAGAATTTCCTGTTCGCGGCGGCGAAACTCACGGACCTTGCGGGGTTCTTTATGCATAAAAGGACTAAGGGGTCAAAAAATCGAAGGCGCGTATTATGCCTAACTAACGGCAAATTGCACGGATCATCCGACCATGTACGCAGTTCATGACGAGTTTCCGCAACTTCCCGGCCTGCGCTATTTTAACCACGCAGCCGTCTCACCCTGGCCACAACGGGCCGTTGATGCCGTCAGCCGTTTCGCCGTCGAAAACGCCAGAACCGGCGCCCGTGACTATGCGGCCTGGCTAAAAGTTGAGCGGCGTTTGCGTGAGCGCTTGCAGCGCCTGCTCAACGCACCGACCTGCGCTGATATCGCCTTGGTCAAGAACACCTCCGAGGCGTTGTCCTTTGTCGCCTTCGGTCTGGATTGGCGGCCAGGCGATCAGGTGGTGATCAGCGATGAAGAATTCCCCTCCAACCGGATTGTCTGGGAAGCCCTCGCCCCGCAGGGCGTCGAGGTGGTGCAGGTCAACCTGCATGCCGGTGATCCGGAGGCAGCCTTGCTGGCCGCCTGTGGCCCACGCACCCGTCTGATGGCAATCAGCGCCGTACAGTACGCCAGCGGCCTGCGCCTAGACCTGCCGCGCCTGGGTCACGGCTGCCAAACACGCGGCGTGCTGCTGTGTGTCGATGCCATCCAACAACTCGGCGCCCTGCCCTTCGACACTCAGGCCAGCCAATGCGCGTTCGCCATGGCCGACGGGCACAAATGGTTGTTCGGGCCGGAAGGGCTCGGGGTGTTCTATTGCCGCAGCGACCTGCGTGCGCAGCTGAAACTGCATGAATACGGCTGGCACATGCTGGAACATGCCGGTGACTATCAACGCCATGACTGGGAGCCGGCGCGCAGCGCCCGCCGCTTTGAATGCGGCAGCCCCAACATGCTCGGCGCCATGGCACTTGAGGCCAGCCTGTCACTGCTGGAAGACGTCGGCATGGCGCAGGTCGAGCAAGCCCTGCAGGCGCGCATGCAATGGTTGATCGACGACCTGCAAAAGCTCTCAGGCATACGATTTCACAGCCCACTGGCCCGCCAGCAGCGCGCCGGCATTGTGAACTTCAGTCTTGATGGTTGGCAGCAGCCAGCTTTGTTCGCGTGCTTAAAACAGCAGCAGGTGATCTGCGCACAGCGCGGTGCCGGGATCCGCTTGTCGCCACACTTCTACACCACACCGCAAGTAATCGAGGAAACGCTGCAACTGTTACAGCAGCTGGCGACTGGTTAAGCGCTCAACAGCGCAGCCTGTATTCCAAATACGTTTAAGAATGGCGGCGAACGGCCTGGACGATCGGCAATCTTCATCAATACTGATGAGTACTGGTGTGCGGCGTACCCCCCAAGCGCTCCACCAGGCAAGGTACCGTGGACCGCGTACCTTGATTTACTCCTAATGGTCTTAACCCGGCTTCCCCCCAGAGTCCGGGTTTTTTTTATTCCCGCCATCCATGGTTGTTACGCGACGCTAAGAATTGCTGCGGGCATTTTTACCCAGGGCTCAATTGACTCGGGCTAAAGGAAACAGGCGTTTGAAGTTTGCCGTGGTTTGTTCGGCCAACTGCTCAAAGCTGACGCCACGCAGTACCGCCAGGTACTCGGCCACATCCCGCACATACTCAGGCAGATTCGGTTTTCCGCGGTGCGGGATGGGGGCCAGGTAAGGTGAGTCAGTTTCCACCAGCAGGCGATCAGCCGGCACCTGACGCGCCACTTCACGCAGCGCGTCCGCATTGCGGAAGGTGACAATGCCGGACAGCGAGATATAGAAACCGATATCCAGCGCCGCCTTGGCCATTTCCCAATCTTCGGTAAAGCAGTGCAGCACGCCGGCTTGCGGCAGCGCCGCTTCGCGCAGCAGCGCCAGGGTGTCGGCACGCGCCTCGCGGGTATGCACAATTACCGGCTTGCCGGTAATCCGCGCCGCTTCGAGGTGCAGGCGGAAAGATGTTTGCTGCAGCGCAGCGGATTCTGGCTCGTAGTGATAATCCAGTCCCGTTTCGCCAATGGCCACCACCTGCGGATGGTTCAACTCGCCGAGCAACCAGTCCAGCGCTGGCGCGGCGCCTGGCTCAAGGTCGAGCGGATGTACACCGACCGAGCAATCGACATAGGCATAACGCTCGGCCAGGCCTTTGACTGCCGCCGCATTGTCAGCACTGACGCCGATGCAGAGAAAATGACCGACACCGCGCGCACGCGCAGCATCCAGCGCCGCATCCAGTGAACCGTCATAGGCGGCCAAGTCGAGACGATCAAGGTGGCAGTGGGAATCAACTAGCATGGGGAACAATCACTTGAGCATCGGTGCCGCTAAATACGGCACAGGGAGGTACGGAGGAGAGAACACTTACATGGTGTGTGTCGGACGATCTGAGGTGAGCGCACCAGCCAGGTAGGTTTCGATTTTGTTACGCGCAGTGTTGTCACCATCATTGAACTGCACGCCCACACCGGCCGCGCGATTGCCCTGGGCGCCTTTGGGTGTGATCCAAACCACTTTGCCGGCCACCGGAATTTTCTCCGGCTCATCCATCAGGTTTAGCAGCATGAATACTTCATCGCCGAGCTTGTAGCTTTTATTGGTTGGAATAAACAGGCCGCCATTCTTGATAAAGGGCATATAAGCGGCATAAAGCACGGATTTGTCTTTGATTGTCAGCGACAAAATTCCGTTACGCGGGCCCAAGTTAGGAGGCAGACTCATGCGGCATTCCTGATTTTATTCACTTAATGGCCGATTCTAGCCCGGCCCGGGCAAGCTTGCCCACTGCACCAGCAAGGCTTCGAGAAGCAAGACACGGTTAAGGTTAGCCTTACCGATAACTTTTTGACGCTGCGCCAGCACCCAATCCTGCATATTCAGCACTTTCGGTTGCGGGGCTTTCTCCGCCAAGTATTGCACCACTTTGCGCATATCGGCCTGCCCCAGCCCGCCTTCATCGCGCGTCAGCTGGTAACGCAACATCAACTGCGACCACTCACAGAACCAATCGAACAACAACTGCAGGGATACGGTATTCCAGCTTTCGGCCAGCTGGCTGGGTGAAATCTGCTGCTTGAGTAGTTTCTTTACGCCATCCACCACCTGAGCACGCTGAGCGATGACGCCCTGCTCATGCATCTTGGCCGCCACCAGAGGTGAACCCGCAGCAAGGAACAACAACTCGTGATGCTCTTCGGCACTGCAGTCCGGCAATGCCTGCTGTAACCATGCCAAACTCATCGCCTCACTCGGCAATGGACATGCCTGCTGCACGCAGCGGCTTTTAACCGTAGGCAGAAGACGGCTGGGTTGGTGGCTGATCAGCAGCAGCACGGTGTTGCCGGAGGGTTCTTCCAGACTTTTCAGCAATGCGTTGGCGGCATTGATGTTCATCGACTCGGCCGGCTCAACCAGCACCACCTTGCGCCCAGCCAACTGTGCGGTCTGCACGACAAAGCTGACCAGCTCTCGCACCTGATCAACCTTGATCGCCTTGTCGGCTTCTTCCGGCTCAAGAATATAATTATCCGGGTGGGTACCGGCGGCTAACAGGTAACAGGACTTGCACTGACCACAGGCGTTCAACCCGCGGGGCTGCTGGCACAACAGGCTCGCCATCAAGCGCTCTGCCAGGGCGCGCTTACCAATACCGGCTGGCCCATGCAGCAAATAAGCATGGGCATGCTGACTGCGCCCAGCTAACTGCTGCCAGAGCGAGTCTTGCCAAGGATAGGCATCAGCCACGCTGCAGCTCCAACAACTGCGGCACGAGCTTATCCAACACCCGCTGAACGTCACTCAAGGATTGCCCAGCATCGAGAACGCGATAACGCTGCGGTTGCTCGGCCGCACGCCTTAGGTAGGTATGGCGTACCGCATCAAAAAACTGCCGCCCTTCCTGTTCAAAACGATCCAATCTGCCACGTGCTGCTGCGCGAGCCAGGCCCACCTCAATCGGCAAATCGAATATCAGGGTCAAATCCGGGCGTAACGAACCTTGCACAAACTCTTCCAGCAACGCGATGCGCGCTTCAGATAAGCCACGTCCACCGCCCTGGTAGGCATACGTCGCGTCTTGTCTCGGACAGAGTGAACTTGTAAACATCGTGATATATTTCGCACTATGAGTGAATGTAAACAGAAATTATACACTGAAGCGTTGAATACACGGCTTGGGGAAAAGTACAAAAATGAAAAAGATCATTGGCCTGGCGGCAAAGGCCCGTTCCGGCAAAGACACCGCAGCCTCCATGCTCCTCGCGCACCAAGAGGTAGCGGCGTACGCGCTAGCAGACCCATTAAAGGAGGGATGCAAGGCGCTATTCGGCCTCAGTGACACTGAGGCCTGGGATGATACCGCAAAGGAAAAGCAACTGGTTGCCTGGGGCCGGTCGCCTCGCCAGCTCTTCCAGCAAGTTGGAACAGAGTGGATGAGAGCACATGACCCGCTTCATTGGCTAAAACGTGCAAACCGGGAGATCAGCGCCCCTCCTAAGACCTCTACCATGACGTTCGAAGCAGAAGCATTCTCCGCTCTCGAAGCGCCGTTCGTCCACGCAGCGGTTTCAATCTTTGGTCTGTCGAACGATCAACTATCAACTGAGATCAAACGCTCCGAGATAGACGACTTTTGGGGAGTGTCACCCGCAAGCATGATCGAACTGATCAAGTCACTCGCACTTCGAGACTATCCGGACTTTTACTCTCAACGCTCCGAGCACATCCTGAACAATACAAACAATCGTCCTTCAGGCTTCTCGCCCCTCAAATTTGCGATTGAAGGGAAACAGATAATTATTATCAAAGACATTCGATTTGAGAACGAGGCCGAATATATCAGGGGGCTAGGCGGCGAGATCTGGCACATCGTTCGGGCCAATGCAGACCGAGTAAATGAGCACTCGTCTGAAGCAGGTATTCAAGTCGCACCGTCTGATATCTATATCGATAATAACGGCACGCTAGACCAATACAAAATCGAGATCGAATCCGCTTGGTCGAGCCTACTAAATCGAATTTCTGAAAACACTAATTCATAATCAAACATAAATGCGAAGAGTGCGAATAATTTTCGCTTCCATTTAAACCAAACAAGAGATAATCCTGTGGGCTTTAAACCCATCATAAACAGCGTCTATGACATGGCACCCACTGCTGATTTAATTTCGGTAGAGTGTTCCTATCAGGGCCACTCGTTTTGGAGAAATGACTCCCCTCTTTGTTTAGCTCTGCATCTGATGTTCGTCAGCTGTGCAGAAACGCGCACGCGCGTCTACATATTATCGGTGCGACAGGCATTACTTCAGTTCTTTAATTATGCCTTAGAGAAAAATCAAAGAACCCCTGAAGAACTCAAGATCAAAACATTATCAGATATAACCAAGGCAACATTCTCAGAATTTTCCCGCTTCTTGCTCGCAAAAGGACAAAATAAAAAACTTGCACAGAAATTCAAAGCCCTGATTAATTCTGGAAAAGACCTGAGCGAGCACTTCCCAGACCTCAACCTTGGCGTAATTTCAAACTCTAGATGCAAACCAAAAGAGCCCCTTACTGACGACACTTTCAACGAACTTAAACAAGCGCTCACTACACATGTCGACGCGCTCTACAGTAAATTATCTTTTCGGAACTTGGTCGCTGCTGCAAACGCTTATACCATGGAAGAAATAGTGCCGATCTACACACCAAAATACAACAAAGACACTATTTATGAATGGGCACAGTACCGAATAGAAAACAAGATCAAGATTAGTAAGATAGATCTAGCTTATAAATTTCAGCAATCTAAAGATGAGGAATTAATTAGCCTGCTTGACAAGCCAGGCACCGTAACTAACTTCAAGGTTCTTTATCACAAGCGCGAACAGTGCTACCACTTCGATTCCCCAAAAGACCCATTTAAAGGGCCATACTTCCAACACTGGATTCCAGACGATGCACGCTTGGTAAAAACACTTCTCGAACACAATTACCCAATGGGGCTATCCCCCCAAGACTTACAAGAAAAATATTGTGGGGGAGCAAATTTTACTCTCCAAGAGTGCAGCAGCATTCTTGATGTTTGCCTTTTTCGAGTTGGGCAATTCGGCGCCGCCAAGTACACCACCCGAGTAAAAACCATAGACGAGTTGCTGGCCCTCTATTATCCAACAATGATGGATATGGCCTGTATAATTATGTTCACAATGCTGCAAAGCAACTGGAACAAGGAAGCAGTTCTAGCGCTGGACAGTTCGAATCTAGAGCACCCCTTGGCAGGAGCAATTCTGGAAAACCATACGGTAATACAATCCGAGAAGAATCGCTCCCAGGCTAATGGAAAACCATATTATGCGCCAAAGAATGTTATAGCAATTAGCAGCACAACTGATCGCTACTCTAGCTACAATTTAATTAAACTTGCTGACGCCCTGTCATCCCCGCTGAAAATCTATGACTTTGATTTTATTGCATTCGGTAAAAACATCTCAGACTTCAACCCGCTATTTTTGTGCATTAAAAGCCGCAATAACTGGAAGAGCCGTGGTGGTCGCCATACATCTTCATCATATCAAAAAGCATTCTCTCAAGGGGTCATAGAATTTTTAAGCTTCTATCCCGTCTACGAGAAAGGAAAGCGACTGAAATCCGCGTCAGATGTAACCAGACGCTTGCGTCCGACTTGGACACTCCAACAAAAGCTGCGAAATAACTCCAGCATTGGCTTACTTGCGATGCAAATGGCACATTCAGATTCGCTCACAACCGATATCCATTACGACAGTTCAGCGGCAGCGCTAAAAGAGCGCGGTAAACGGGTCTTATCTGAGCAGGAAGAGATACTCAAACTATTGCGGCAAGGACAATATGAAGGATTGCTCGGCAAGCGAGAACCTGAGCCTATTGATCTATCGCTGAAAATCTTCCATATACCGGGCATGGAAAAGCCTATGTGGGCGTGCACCAACCAGCGAAGCCCAACTTGGCATGGTGCATCTAACTATGTGAAAGATGGTGAGCGGTGCTACGTGGTGAGCAAATGTCTATTTTGCAAACAGTGCAATCTCTTCGACGAATCACTCCCCTACTTAATACAGCGGAGAATACATATCGAAGAGCTAATGGAAGAAGGTATTGACAATGAATCCGAATTTAGCAATTCGCTTTCTAGCGAATTATCAATCATTAACTCGATTCTAGAAGCCTGGGATGATCCAGAAACAATTAAAGAGGCATCTCGGTATCAAAGACGCAACGACCCACTCCTGCCGCGAGAGCTCGATCTTTTGCAAGTGATTTTTGAAGAAGAGGATATGCAATGAGCGTCGATGGTGACTTTGATGTGACTGCTGCTTTCGATGATTCTTCTGACGAACTCGATTCTTTCGAAAATCAAGTCATGGAAGCTGCAACTGCTGAGCTTGATGATCTGTTGAGGGAAACAGGTGGCCATTCACCTCGACAAAACAGTAGCCTCGTTAAAATACTGGAAACGTATCCCGATGGCAGTTTTCCAATCTCTGAATACTCGGACTACAAAGACGATACTTGGATCCTTTTCAAAGACGGCTATGGGGCGTTTACACGAATTCACTTTTCAGGCCTAGGAGAGCATCAACGCGCGCTCAAAAAAGCCTTGATTTTTTATTCTCTTCCTGACTATGCACCATTCAGCCCTATACGAAGCTTTAAAACCTCTAGAGCCTATGCAAGCACTTTTAATTCGGTTGTGGCACATGTACTTGAGCCGAATTATCTCGATGCTAGCCCTGACTCTATTAGGTTAATAACCTCAAAATTACTCAATAACTCTTTAGATACCATCAAGACGTTCTCACATAAAACGTATAGCAACACATTCTTTTTCATACGATTCTGGATATCGTTAAGCACGCAGAACCTAATTCCAAAAGATTTCCACATCAATGTAAACATTAAGACCTTTGATACCCCCGAGCGTAAACACGATATTTTCCAAGAATTTGTGGCAAACATATCTAGCTGGAAACCTTTCACAGAGGTAGAGCTTGGTTCAATGATGGACTATGCGCGATTCTGGACTGAGTCCGCACTACCTCAACTGGTCAAAACCTGCAACTACATCAAAGAAAATTTAATTGACCAAAGTTATTCCTCAATGCATGTAATAGCCGAGGATGACGTAGAAATTGAGCAAGCCCTGACTGTCGAAATTGACGGTACAACCTTGATGCGCCCTAGCATAAGGCGCCGTAAATACTTGCGGGCAGACAAAATCTCCTTCGGGCGCCATACGTCATATGCTTGGCTGTACACATACGCAACCTGCCTTGATCATGTAAGAAACGCCATATTTATTCTTGTCGCTCTTATGACTGGCCTGCGCGTTAGTGAACTCCGCACCCTGACATTTGATGATCTTATAGAAGATAGTGAGGGTGAGTTTTCGTTGAAAGTTATACGCTATAAAACTGCCGAGGATCCAAATGTTGGAGAGATTGATTACATTCCCTTACCGCGTTTCGTAGGGGATAAAATCAAAGAAATGCACTTACTACGGTCAGTAAAACGACTTGCAAATAAAAAATATATTTTCCAGTCGTGCAAGGGACGTCGCGAGGTCAAGTTAGCCTCCAAAATTAACTTAAACATCATGCTTGACGAAATCTCCTTGGCTACCAAAGTAGACCGAATTCATGTTCACCGCTTCCGGAAAACTATTGCGGAAATTCTGATTAATCGTAGCGAGAAGAATATCGACATCATACGGCTATTGTTTGGGCATAAGAGCTATGCAATGACCTTGCGATACATAGGTCGAAATCCTTATCTAGTACGAAGCGTCGCATTCGCAATAGAACATAACTACACCGCCGAGTTCACGGATTTAATTAACTCTATCAGAAGTGGCGCTTCATCTGGCGACGGTGCGGTAAGGATTCTTGAGCGGATGCAAACTAATGAAGACGCCTTTGTTGGCAAACAACTTCAAATTACCATTTTAACTTATGTTACTCATTTGCTTTCGGCAGGTGAACCGCTATTTATCCACCGCACGGCTGTAGGAACCTACTGCATAAGCGCTCAAAAGTATTCTTCCCCGAATGTCCCTCCTTGCCTTGCCAAACGTGCAGAGCCGGTATTCGACATGCTTCCAGATCCTACCCGCTGCGATACGAGTTGCGAGCATGCTGTTTTCGTTAAAAAGGCTAAACGCGCCCTCGAAGACAATTTGAAGTTTTACGAGACGATTCTTGAGCGAGCCGCAGACACTCTTAGTGTACGAGCTCAGCAGATGATCAGACGCAAGATATCGTCACACTGCGAGCATCTAGAGAATTTGAACCTTGGTAAGTTGCTAATTCCGACAAAGCAGGTTGAAGTATGACTGCACAAGACACACGGGCACGACTAGTAGAACTTATAAAGGAACACCAGCTTGAGCATGGACTAACGAAGCTTGCTATTGGCGATCTTGCAGCGCGCGCTGGGATCTCGCGACAGGCTTTCAACCGCTACTACGGAGACCTGAAGCCCTATTGCCTTGGCCAGTCCGTCTCTACACTTCTCACCGAAGACCCCTCTTCCGCCCAAGACTTCCTCCTTAAACGGGAGGAAGAAGTACTTGTGCTCAAGGCCGAAATAGATTCGCTGAAGAAACAGCACAAGGAAGACTTGACACTGGCGGTCAATCAGCACATTACAACGCTGATGAACAACGACATACTGGCCTTCGAAGCCAATGAAATGAGTACGCTTCTGATTAACCAGAATCAGCATAACGAAATGCTGAAGCGTAAGCTGACGCAAATGGAGTTGGAAAGAACACGAACTGCCATCTCATCGGCGGACAACGAAATAACGCCTGGCACCAGTATAAAACGTGCTAAGAATTTTCTTATCCTTGCTACCGATCTCTCTAAAGCCTGTGAACAATTTCAAAAAAATCAAGACTTCGACGCTTTCGAAGACTCCAAAGATGCGTTGATTAACGCTCACCTTGATAATCTCACCAAGCTACCTAAACCGGCTGACACTGAAATACATATATTCCAGGAACGCTATATGTCGTCTTTCAGTAATTTTGCTGCTGCCCTCTCAGCCAAAGAAGGTAAAGTAGTAGTAGTTATTCAACTACCTCTTTACGCCCAAGCGGACTTGAGCATTTTTCTTTCAAGAACCAAGAATTTCCAACATGTGGCAATTCATGTTCCGTTCTGTACATCTGACGCTGTAATTGCGGCGAATAGGAAATTTCTCTTCAGAAATATCCCGGAGAATGAGCTGGCGGATGCCACCAAGGCGAAAGTCCCCCTCACGACTTGGGGCTTCGACGAAATCCGGTTATTCAGGATTCAATGACTCATGCTAACAGTATCAACTCGGCTTATTTCATACCTTAGTATTTCACTTGGGGTCAAGGTAACTCACTACATTTTAATTGCGGATCAGAAACCCAACAAGGTGTTGATCAGTGTCCCGAATCTCTATCTTTATGAGAAAACCCGATCATCCGAGCAGACATCTCGGCGCTACTCAAATGTAATTTCGATGTTTTATCGATTCCTCTCTACACAAGAGAAGTACAGTGCAATTGAGCTCGCGGATTATCATACAGCGGTGGATAACAAAGATATCCGTCGATGGCAGGTTGCTCGGCAAGTGGAACGCGTACGTAAAGGCAGTACGAAACCAAGCTCAGCGACTATATTTGACGACGCAACTATCGTTTTGAATTTTTTCGCGTGGGCGAAAGAGTCGGGATTCACTACAAACGTCAAGATAGCCTTCAAAACTTGGATTGCAAACTTCAGGAGTGAAACGCTACTTAGCTATATAAGAAAGCAATCCAGCGTCAGAATAAACGGGGATCCAATTCGTGTACTGGATCGGGAGGCTAGGCAAAAGCGTCAGCTAGATCTTATTACTAATGATGAAATAAAGCTTTTGTTGCAATCCTATCCCGACCCGGTCTATGCGACGCTGTTTTGTATGGGACTAGCTACTGCATTGAGGCCACTCGAACTCTGCGCTTTCCCCTATGCGGGCACCGACAAAAATAAGCATATTATTCCCTACAGTTCAATGCCTGACGACCATAGGCAGTTTTCGTACACTCTTGTCGGCAAGGGGAGGAAAGTACGAACAGTCAAAATTCCTGCGTATGCACTTAGGGATATAGAGGACAGTTACACGAAGAATGAATATCCACGCCGGAAACGCAAATATGAGGTGAGGTATGGAAAGCCCTGCCCACCCTCAATCCTGTTTTTGAACTCCGAGGGCGAGCCCATAACTCCCAAAATGATATCAGATTGTACCACGTATGCACGCAAGCTCGCGCACAGGAAGGATTCATCTTTTCGGCTATCCAATAATTTCTATCAAGCACGCCATTGGTGGCCTACGATGATGATGATTCAGCATCACGGCGAATCACTTATGAGTTCAGCCGCCGATGTCTTAGATGCCGCTTTCGCTCAAGTTTTGATGAACCAAATGGGGCACAGTAAGCTAGCTACAACTTACAAGCACTACTTAGACTTAGCCAGAGTATTAACAATGACAAGACAAGGTCACGTTAATGAAATCATTAGTGAAGATTTTAACATCCACGCGCAAATTGGAAACTTGGCGTGAGCAGAGGAAAGTGGACTGAACGAGCACAAATGAGCTGTGGGGACGGCATCAAGAGCCCCCTTGAACGCTTATATCACGTTACTTCACCAACCGAAGCGGTGACGCCGGCACTTTAAGCAGAAACTGGGTGGTCACCATCTGCGCAGTCAGACCAGAGTCATCCAGAACACGCTTCCAGGTAGCGTAGTCCAGAAGATCTATCGCTCGCTGAACGAGCACCGGGGACTCCATGGGAATCAGCTCATCGAACTCCTCATCCTTGGTGAAACCCTTCCGACTGAGGTGGGTGAAGCCAGACTTGGCTTGTTCTGCTGTGAGCAGATCCAAACTGCGCGCACGATAAATCAAAGCCTTGAAACTGACCTTCCAGCGAAGCTTTAGGTCTTTGAGCGCAGGCCAGTTGAGATATCGACCCCGCATTGCTGGAAACTCCGCTGCAAAGCTCGCTCGCGGCATCAGGAATGCGCTGGCGAACTGATTGGCCTGATCCTCGGTTGTACGGCAGCCCGTTTCGACGCCCTGATGCATGATCAGATGGCCCAGTTCGTGGGCAAGGTCGAACCTCAGGCGGCCTGGACTTGCTTTCGCCGTGCTCCTAACAATTAGCGGACGCTTGTTGAATAGGGAAAAGGCATCCACCTTGTCATCAGCGTCATTCAAGTCCACAACTAACACACCAATCTTCTCGGCGAGCTTCGTCACACTTGAAATCGGGCCAAGCCCCAAGCCTTGTTCACGGCGAAATTTCTCGGCCACCTGCTCGATCTTTCTGGGGCCATCGATAGGTTCATCAATGGTTTTGAAATCAACCGTAGGAAAGGCAATTTCCTTGTCCAGTTCGTCGACTAGCAACTCGAACATCTCGACCTGAGCCGCGATGGTTTTCTTGAGTGTTTGAGTCGAGGATCTCAGGCTTCGGAAATGGCACTGCTCCAGCTCTACTGAACTGCGCCTAGGCGTGAAGAAAAAGTGCTCCCGCACGCCCAAGATCTCGCTCAGTCTCTTGAGCTGCGGGGGGGAAGGAATCGCGTTCACTTCCAGCTTATGTGCGTACTGCCGAGTCACTTCCAGCTTCTCGCCAATTTCGGCCAGAGAGAGTCCAGCCGCGCACCTCGCGAGCCTGAGCTTATCCGGTGAAAACTCATCACCTAGCGGCAAAAAACCTGTTCTGTTATTCATCTATCGATTCAGCGTCGTCCGACGTGCCTTGATCGGCATCTTTGTTCCTACGAGTAGGCAGTTGTTCCTGAAACTCAACCTCAGGCGCAAGTTCAGTTGCACGAACCGATACTAGCGGCACGTAATCGTGCCCCCACTGGCAAACAACGTTGCGGTTCGTGTCGAACCCCATGATCGTGGCGGTGAGCGTCGGCCCATCAGGGTTTCCATCGCTGTCGATGTAGAGGCGCCACGTAAGATTTTGGTCACAAGCCGGCCCCAAGAGACTGGCCTGGAATAATTCAACTTGGTTGGCCTCAAGCCGGTGCGTTTTCTTACGCACGTTTGGATCATCCATGACCACCTGAATCAGCACGCCGTTGATGCTGGGGGTGTAGTCCATGGTTTTGTTTACGAGCCGGAACCAAGGCAGTGACTGATCGCGGTTCATGTTGTTGAACCTACCCTGCACGCGACCATAAGTCAGGGTTCCCACCGTCCAATTGGTATCGTCTTCCGTCGAAGCAGCCTCCAAAGCCTGATAAGCCGCATCCAAAGCATTGTTGCAGATCACGGCGAGATACTCATGCTTGAACCTTGGTTCCAGCTCACTTGGATGAACGGTTTCGCGCATAGACTTTCTCCAACAAAAGCGTGCAAATTCACCATACTGTCAACCGGCATTTTCGTGCAGATAATTTATTTTGTCAACCTAGCATTCTGAATGCTTTACGCGCCTTAAGCGCTACATCCCTACCGCGCCCAAAAGCTACAAAGACACTTGGTTTGCTAACAAACTGCTTATGCCTACAGGTATCCTCAGCTTTTTGAAAATCGGAGTCAGCTATGGTCGATTTAGGGAAGGGCACGCCTGCTTGGGAGCAGTCCCTTCTTCATGTGATCAGTGAAGAGCTAGAACAACTGCGATCCCTCATTGAAGACCAAGCAGACGACACAGTGCTGCCGGACGTGCACGCTCAGATGAGTAGGCTCAGCGGCCTGACAGATCTCGTTTATGCGGATGACCTTAAGCTATCGAGGGAGACAAGAACCTCCATCGAGGATCTCGCTAACCGAGTCCGCGCTCGGTAGGCATCTGCTCTGCCGGGCGCAGTCATGCGGTCGAAATCATAATCGGATGAGCATGTGCGACCACGGACTTCGTCGCAGCTCGTTCGGCAGGTTTCCGTCAACGGCCAGCGGCCTTGCGATGAGCTGCGAGGTGGTCAGGATGAGGCCGCTCCTCTTGAACGACGGGAACACGCAGAGCCCTCCCGGTTAGGTAGGCGTACTCACTGCCCTGTAGCCGATCCGACATCTGGATGAGCAGGTTTTCGTCTACCCAGATGAGCCCCTTATCGAACAACGTATGGATGTCTGCACGCAGCAGCAATCCGTTGTCGATGCGGTTCGTATTGCGGCCAAGGTAGGGCTTGATATGGGCCGCTTCAAGAATCTCTACAACGGCGCAATCCGTCATCGCACATCGCCAGTCATAAGCGCCAAGCAACTGCACCCTGAAAATACCCTGTCCTTCGCGGATTACCATTGCACGAAGCTCTCGAACGCGTGCGTCCTCATCTGATTTGATTGGAGGAAGTGGCTCATCGATTACTTTCCTATGGGCCTCGGCGAGTGCCATTTCGAAGTTTGTCGATTCGAGCCGCACGGCTTGATAACGCTCTCCATCACGACGTTCTATATCCCAGATGCCGTGCGTGGCGGGGCAATAAATTTCGTAGGTTACGTTGCGCCTGACGCCATTTCGGAAGAGCGCGTCCGTCGGCTCGCTCACATCGGATCTGAAGTTTTTCCGGTATCGGTCGTAGTGGCGCCTATTGGCATCATTGACCGTCAGCAGTGTGGCGTTCTCACGGGCATCAACGTTGGATTCATGTGGGTAGTGCTGTGATAGCCACGTCTGGATTTCGCTAATCGAGCATGGGCGTCCAATGTCTCGAACGGCAGACAGAATGCTCCAGTACTTAGCAGATTTCGCGCGGCTGCGTCTTTCCAAAAAGTCGATGATTCTTTTGGCGACCTCGCCATCTCGCTCGCGCTCCTTCGTCTGTCTTGGTGCTGACTGCCCGACTTCGCGGAGCGATACGGCGCGGGCGATGTCGTCTACGACATAGAGCCAGGTAACACCTCGCTCATGACGATGATTCGAAAGGGAGCCGGTTATGTCTTGGTTGTGAAGGAGATAGCTGTCGTCGGACTCGACGACTCCAGCCCCTATGTAACCGCGCTGGTTGCAGTAGGCGATGAGCCAGTCTCCTTCGGCCATGTCACGAAGAATGACTTCGCCTCGATCACCTGGCTCACCGTCGTAGCCGGCGGTGATGACGCCTCGTTGCCGAAGCTCATGCCACCACTCGTTGGAGTATGGGGATCCGATGTTGAAAAGGTGGTATTCCATTGCCGTACTGCTCCGCGAGATGCATGGCGATCTTACCAATCCACTATGGCACAGACATCTGCTCACATAGGCAGCGCTGCCTAGTGCTTAACGCAGCGCCCCTGCGCATGGTGATAACGGTGCTGGTCGGTAGCCTTCCTTCGAGCCTCCAGGCAAAGTAACTGCATCAAATAGGGACTGTTAACAGGAGGCTCCCTTGGAGCGCACTAAACTTCGCAATGCCGGGGATTTCAAGAACAAGTCGGTCGTCGAGTACGCAACCATCAGAGTCGAGATTCCGCACCGACTGGTTCCCTCGAACCTTCGTGATGGCCATTACCGGGACGACGACATCGTGAACGGTCTATATGCGACCCCTACTGGCCGGCTGTCCTACAAGACGCTCTATCTGGACAGCCGTGAACTAGCCGAGCGATTCGCTGGCCACCTGAACCGTCTATTCCAGAATCGCCCTTACGCCAAGGAGTTCTCGCTGAAGCTGGAAGTACTGACCACCACCCAGACGGTCACCGCCACCAAAGGCAAGTTCAAGCACTCCGCAATCGTAGCGGAAACAATCTCCTCGTCGGGCTGATATAAGGAAGTTCCCGTGAGGAGGGCCTGCTATCGGCCACTAGGTACTGGGTAGTACACCGAGAATCAGCAAGGGGAGCCATAATAATGCCCTACGTCGCCGTAAGGTTCACTGCCTTTGCGTCGTCGCTTGAAAGCCCCGAAGCCCCAGAGCGAACTGGCCGCCTTGAACACCGTTTCGTACGGTGGGTACACGGTACAAGAGTGGAGAGTGGAGAGTGGAGAGTGGAGAGTGGCACCATCCTCGTCGAGCGCGGTGGCGCTCCAGTGACGACGGCCTAACCCGCGCTACGGGAGATGGCAAGCGCCCTCACATTCCGCTGATCAACTCCAACGGAAACCCACTCAACTAAACAACCCCCTACAGAAAGCTGGCACTCAGCCACGCGAATTAACCTAGTATCGGCATGCGCGTAGGGAGACGCCTAGAACACGCTTTCGATCTTTCTATGCGCGCATTCCTACAGATGCAGGTGCTGGAGTTTTCTGATGGCTTTCGATGCGTCTCCTTCTTGGAGCGGTTTCAATTACCAGGGCAAGGTCGCTCTTTACTACGCCCTCAAGCTGATAAACGCAGAGCCTATAGGCAATGACCTGTCGAGCTATAACTTGATGCTTGAGGCCACCGAAGACTTCGAGATCAGGCGTTACGGAGTTTCTCTCTCTTACCATCAGGTGAAGGCTTACAACAAAAGCTCTTATGGCTCCTACTCCAATGCACTGCTTGGAATTCTTCTGGAGCTGTACAGCGCCCCTGCTGTGATTGGACGAGTTCACACTTGGAAAGCTATCAACTCAAAGCCTAATTTTGCGGATCTGCACGCCTCAATCAGAGATGATCTAGATAGCCACATCGCACAGTACGACAACAGAAATCCTGCCGACAAAGGGATAGTCTTAGAAGACGCAGCATCGGATAAAAAGAAGATATCGAAGCCAGCTGCGATCATCAGAGCGGCGATTCCGGGTAAAAACCCGGATGAACTGCGCAGCATACTTGAAGAAATTGTGTCAGGCCAAAACGACTGTCTTACTCGCCTTGCCGCCTACGAATATGACGATAAAAATAAATTTTGCGGACTAAGCGATATAAATAGCAAAGTGAAGGCAGAAATTGCCGTAGCTATGGATGCCAGGGGCGTACCCATCACCGATGAGCAAAAAGACAAGGCTTTCCACTACTTCCTAGGAAAGATAGACAAATACATCATCCAGCGGCATCAAAATAAAAAGCATAAAAACCTGCCAATAAGCTTTCCGGAAATAGTTGAAGCTCTTAACACTGACTATGAAGACATGGGGAGCGACTACCTAGCCTCTAGATTTAAAGAGCAGTTCGCCCGTTTGATCGACGAATACATGGGAGAACCGGAAGATTACATTGAACCCGAACACGATGAACTCTGCAATTTAAGAGAGGCAAGGAAGCTACTTTTAGAGTTGAACCCCAATGACCTTTGGGCTCACTACCGAAGTTTTTCACCTCATCTCTACTTGGAGCAGGAAAATAATACAGATAATGCCTTGGGAACAGATCCTATTGGCATTCGACACGTGCTAATAAAAATTCTGCATGCGATAAATTTTGAGAGTTCAGTACACACACCTACCAGGTATAAACTAACTTACAGAACGTCCACGCTGCCGCATGAGCATTATCTGCCAACCACGATAACAAGCACCCCAAGTGCGAGCCGCATAGGAAGAATGATCACAGAGAATCCGAACATGACGGAAATTCTGTATGAAGTGGGGAATCTGATTTATGACGGCCAAGAGCCTTATGCTTTCACCCCCCCTTCCATGACGCATACTGAGGCTCCCATGGTGGAGGGCGCTGACACGCGCGTCAAGAGAGACTCAATACTCTCATCTATAAATCTCATTCCCATCGACATTGCCAAGGGGATACTAAATAAATGATTTCAATCATCAATAATATACTCGCAAGCAATGGCTACCAAACAATCGAAACTGATGTGGCAATCAATGGGCATGCTGTTTTTCTTTTTCAGCCCAATGCCAACATAGAGCGCGAGGAGTATTTCGTAACCATACAGCCAGAAGTGCAGTCCGATGAAGCTGCGCAACGACTTCTAGCAGAAGAAGCTCAAGTTCTATTTGAAGCAATTAATGCCTCGGGGAAGGTTGAGCGCCCCTTCGAGAAGAATTGCACAATGCTAATCTGCTGCGAAGAGGGCATCGTCAATAGGGACTCAATCCTCTCGCTTGAAGAGGATCAATACAACTTCAAGAAAAATGTTGTCGCCTACACGCTGCATGAGCTCGCAAAAACCAAAGCCTACCTTGCTGAGAACGAAATAAAAAAAATAACCAACAAAGTAATCAACGACATTGTCAACTCTGAAGGCGGCAAGAATTTTCTAAGATTCAAGACTAGGGAAGAAAGTAGCATTGGTCACTATTCATTGATCTTGAAGGCGGCACTTAAGTTGCCATTCATCACATACAGCCCGCAAGAACAAAAACTGGCTAACCTAAGCTTAGAGATTGATAGCTCTCTCACTGCCAGCCAATCTAGGATTTACGCTCAACTGATGGAACCAGATATGGAGTGGACGGATGAAAACATCTACCAGCATATTGAACGCATCTGGGGAGGATCCGTATGATCAATCTAAGCAGAATCACGCTGAGGAATTTCAAGATATTTGGCGGAGAGCCCTATGTCATAAATTTCGAAGACAACAATCTCGTTCTCTTAGATGGGCCAAATGGATATGGTAAAACTTCTGTTTTCGATGCCATTGAGTTGGGGCTGACGGGGAATATCAATCGTTTGGTAATTTTGGAGAGTCGCCAAAATCCATCTGATGTGGTTGTCGCTAACAAAGGGGCTAGAGACGTTGAAATCACGCTGGAGTTCAAGGATCAAGACTCTCAAATAAAGATTTTTCAAAGAAAACTCAAGTCTGTAATTCCCAATAGTGCTAAAAAGATTTCTAATTTTTCTGAGCTATGGAATCTCTACGAAATTGTAAATGGGCAACCAGTTCCTGCGCACCAACAATCACTGGATAAGTATTTTGATAGCAGGGATTTTGCTCGGGATTTCCGTCTTTTCCACTATGTTCAGCAAGAAGAAACATCCCACTTCCTCAAGGGGAATAACGAAGAAAAACGTGCGAAAGAGCTTGCTCAACTTTTCGGAGAAACCAAAGACGCTGATGAGAGGCTCAGCAAGCTACAGGAAATATCCAAAAAAATTTCAAACACCAGAAAATACGTCTCTGCTAAAACAGAGCACATCAAGAACCACTACAAGATTGATGAGAAAGCGTTGGTTGCTTCCGTAGAAAGCGCGACGCACTCTTACGTTCTTCCATGGCTGGCAGACTCTGGAAGGCCAGTATTTTGGGATGCCATCGGTATTCCTGAGTTAAACCTGGAAAAACTGAACAGCACTCTATCGGAGATCAATAATTTAAGAAATCTCATCACACATCAGCGCTTTTTTCTGAGGAACCGCCGGTTTGAAAATGCCGTCCAGCAACAAGAAATCCTCAAGCTGTATGTGGGCTATTCAAACTTTTTAAGCGAATACCAACTTTATGCTGAGAGTGGCGCTAAGTGTCGAAAGGTTGAACAGTCCAGTGCAATTTTGAGAACTGGTGACTTTGCACAAATCCGCAAAAACATAAAGACTGATGAGCTCTTTGGTGTACTGGGTCTTGATGGTAGCAAATCATTTGACAATGCATTGAAAATACTCCTTGAGGAGGAGGCAAAGACAAGCGGCCTGGGTTCAATATACTCGTTACTCATCAATCATCATGATGCAATGCACTCTGGGCTACAAAAGTTGCCTGATGAATCTGAGTGCATGCTATGCGGGCACGACCATGGGAGCCACGACGCTTTAGCCAAGGCAATATCGAGACACGGGCAATTGCTACGATCAGAGCTCTCCGGTAACGATAAGGGACTAGTGGAAGCCCGAGACACCTTCAAATCTACCCACCTTACGCCGTTGATTCAGGCATGCGCCGCATATTTGGAGAAGGTAAAAGCACCTTCAAATGAAGAATTAATGTCTCTCGCGAAAGCAGTCGCGGCAAAGGATCGCTTTGAAAGGCTTCGGAGTTGGCTATTATCGGAAAATATTGCCCATGAAGACCTGTTGGCTAAAGTTTTTCCTGTCGAAGGGCGAGATGCCTACATTTCTACGGCAACCGAGCAAATGTGTCACAGGATACGTTCGGCAATCGGTGATGCGCCAGAGGGCTATTATGAAGCTAATGGCGCCAGTGAATTCGTAAGAATATATCGTGACTACTTTAACAATGAGCAGGATAAACTTGCCCTGGTGAGCATAACCCAGCTTAACCAGAAGGATGAATACATCAAGTTCATTTACTATAGCTCCCTAAAAGAAACTTACTTTGAACTCGTAAAGCTTAAAAAACGGGGCGAGCTCTTGGAGCACGCTGCGACTGACGTCAACGAGCTCGTCTCGATTGTGCGGGCTCAGATCCGACAGTACCGGAAAAAGCTAATAACCGACATAGAGATCCCCTTCTACATCTACTCGGGCAAGATTCTCCAGACCCATCAGGCGGGGCTTGGCCATGGTATATTCATCAAAGACCCAATGGGCGAAGATGAGTTGAAGAACGTGCGCCTTGTTTCTAACTGGGAGAGTGACCACGACATTCTCAACACAATGAGCTCTGGGCAAATATCCGCCGTCGTCATAGCCCTGACCTTGGCACTGCATAAGGTCTACTCCACCAGGTTCTCCAGCATCCTCATCGACGACCCTGTTCAGACCATGGACGACATCAATATGTCCTCACTGGTCGAGGTATTACGTAACGACTTCAGCGAGAAGCAGATCATCCTGTCCACACACGAAGACAAGGTGGCTAGGTACTTCACTTATAAATATTTGAAGCACAGCGAGAACGTGAAAATCATCAACCTGATGCAGCGGAAAGAATACGTTCCGAGCAACAAGTTCTTGTATAGGGTCAGCAACAGCGAAACGGAATGAGCGCAGCGTTGAGGCTCAAGGCTAAGCGTTGAAGTCGATCCGTGCCCTCACATGGCGGTGCAAATCAGGGCTGAGTAATTGGGGAGGCAGCCCGCGCAAGAGCACGTCGGCCAGATGCGAGCGCAACTGGCGCAGCGTTCGAAAATGCCCCCGGAGGCGATCTCGTCCACGCTACACGAACACTCGATCAGAATGCGTCCGGCCACTGATCTCTTTCGTACTCGTAGATGACGATAGGCACACAAGCTTTCCCTTCTGGGTGATCGCTAATAGCGAGCTTGCGCAGGCGATCAATCCAACCCGTTTTTGCCAGTTCGCTTGGGTCAACCGACAGGACTTCCGCAGCGTCTCTGGGTTCACGGGACGGTGACCAGTAGCGGAACGTGCCACCAGGTTCTTTAACCTGGACATACTCAGCCTTGAGACCGCCATTGAAGATCAGTTGGACTTCCTCGAACCTAGGCCGCTCAACGTGCGCAAGTACGTAATCCAGGTAAGCTCCACCCAGGCTCTCGATCTCAAGAAAATGGCTCAGCAGTAGGGTTTGACTCCGTGCATGGGTGGTTAGAGGATGAAGGGTAGATGTTGGCGCTGATGGAAAATTGACCCACCCTGCCGATTGAAATTTGACCCAGGGCGGATTGCTGATTTTGTTACCAGCAACTGTGGATAAGTCTACCAGCGCAGCTGCTGTTGCCCCCACTCC
>Ga0180008_1000524_pt1 | contig 31475 bp, 25 predicted proteins | sample MM_PW_MetaG_FD_121121 | JGI IMG/M metagenome (GOLD analysis project Ga0180008, IMG submission 121121) | Groundwater microbial communities from the Aspo Hard Rock Laboratory (HRL) deep subsurface site, Sweden - MM_PW_MetaG | ecosystem: Environmental > Aquatic > Deep subsurface > Groundwater... | reverse complement strand
TGACAATTGACTGTATTTCTGGCTACTGGTCTGAATATTGCGTATTGCCGTTTCGTGGTACTGGCTGCTGCTTATCCGCATCCTATTCTCCTCAGAACATCATCATCAGGGTGTCGAACATTTGCCCGGCCGTACTGATCACCTTGGCATTTGCGTCATACAGCTGCTTGTAATACAACAAGTTAGCTGCTTCTTCATCACGATTTACACCACTGATACTTTCACGGGAAGCCACTGCTTTATCATTCAGCACTTGCGAAGTTTTTACGCTGGCCTGCACTTGTTTGCTCTGAATCGCCAGTTTACCAATCAGGCTGTCGTAGCCAGTAGCCACACCTTGCATCGAATCGATGACATTCACCAGGTTACTGTTATCACCTTTACCACCTGCCGGGATCCAGCCGCCCATGCCGTCATCAACCCGGCCACGAAAAGCCAGTTTGTCCTGAGTCATAGCCGGATTTACCAGAATAGAACCTAAAGGATCTGCCGCATTGTAGGTAAACAAAGGCTCACCCACAGCACCGTTTAAATCAAAACCTTCAGCTAAAGCGTCATTCACCTGATCGGCAATGTTAGTGACTAAACTATTTAATTCAGCGCGGGCCGGGTCCAGTACTTCAGATTTAACCCGCAACAAGCCACCTAAACTACCCCCGGCCGACCCTGAAAGTGAAAATTGCTGAGTATTAAAGGTTGAAGTGACATCAGTACCGGCGACAGACAACACAGCCGCTTTACCAGACATCACCAACGGCGCGCCGTTTAAAGCGGAAATCGTAATAGCGCCGTTGTCTTCCTGCATCACATCCACCTGCATAAAAGCAGATAAACGATTCACCGCTTGCTCTCGTGCATCAAATAATGTCGAGGCATCGTGGCCCAACGCCACTTCTTTACTGATTTTCTGATTTAAATCTGCCAGTTCCTGCAACACAGAATTGACGTTTTCTGTGACAGCTTCCATCTCAAATTCAAGTTTGCGTACCTGGCCTGTTAGGGCACCATCCAACTGCTGTAAATCCTGCACCATGGCATTGGCCGAAGAAATCACCTGCTGGCGATAAGCCGGTGATTCAGGTGAAGATAAAGCGGCATTAAAAGCAGCATTCAGTTCAGCCACAGCATCATTCAGGTTTAATGAATCAGTCCCTAATACTTCTTCCAGATAACCCAGATAATCCTGATAACTTTCGTAATAATTTAAGTCGGATTGAGTACGCCAGATATCCGCATTGAGGAAGTTATCGACCACACGTTCAAATTTAGTGACTTTGACGCCATTAAGCGGGCCATCATTGGTCTGCAACACCACAGTCTGGCGACTGTAGCCTTTAATGGCCGCGTTGGACACGTTATGACTGACTACTGTCAGTCCGGCATTTGCTGCGTTGAGTCCGGAGACTCCGTTCGATAACATACTCATTCAGTGGGCTCACTCTGACGAACAGGTACCTGAAGCGGCTGAGTTAAAGCCGAGGCACCATAATCCTGATACATAGACTCAGCGACAGAATTGGCTTCTGGCTTTAATTTATTTTCAGAATTTTCTGTTGCAGCAGAAAATTGCTGCACTATTTGCTCAGCCAGGCCGGTTTTGCTGTTGCTGGCCATAGACTGCGCCATCTGACTGTCGTACATATCACGAAACATCACTTGCTGATCGCTGCTGAACATACCTTCATCACCCGACAGCGCATCGCTGGCAGAACGCATGTTTTTCAGCACCATTTGCAAAAATAAGGTCTCAAACTGTTCTGCTACCTGCTGCAAAGACTCGCTCTCCGACTGGTTTTTACTGATCTGCTGGCTAAACTGGGGGTCAAACGCCAGATTCTGACTCATTGCATCTAGTTTCATGCTTAAATCACCACCACATCTGCATCCAAAGCACCGGCTTTATCCAGCGCCAGTAAAATAGACATCAGCTCTGTGGGAGTGGCCCCCAGACTGTTGACCGCCTGAACTATAGTGTCGAGCGAAGTGCCCTCAGGCCACACCATCATATTGGCATTTTGCTGAGTCACATCGACGCTGCTGTTTTGCAGAGGCATGGTTTCACCCTGACTAAATGGCAGCGGCTGGCTGGCGCCTTCCTGCTCACTGATGGTGATGGTTAAGCTACCGTGGCTGACGGCAGCACGTTTCACCCGTACTTCGTCGCTGATCACCACAGTGCCTGTTCTGCTGTTAAACACCACACGTGGCCGCTGCGCACCTTCTTCCACACGCAGATCCTGCAGCATCGCCATAAAAGTAGTGCGGTTGTCGGCGTCTCTCGGCGCACTGATCACCAGCTTTGACCAGTTTTCAGCCCGGGCTACTTTAGGACCAAACATATCGTTGACAGCTGTCACCACGTTGCGGGCTGTTTTGTAATTTGGTTTTTTCAGGTTCAGTACTAAATCGCCGTCCTGTTGCAGATTTTCAATGCTGCGCTCAATAATAGCGCCGCCAGGAATAATACCGGCGGTTGGCACGTTAACAGTGACTGAAGAGCCGTTTAGGCCTTCAGCTTTAATGCCACCCACCACTAAGTTACCTTGTGCCAGCGCATAAACTTTGCCATCCACACCCCGCAAAGGCGTCAGCATCAAACTGCCGCCATGCAAACTTTTTGCATCCCCTAAAGACATAATAGTCACATCTATCGCCTGGCCTGGACTTGCCATAGGTGGCAAAGTGGCCTGCACTGCAACAGCAGCCACGTTTTTGGATTTAGGTAAGGAGGCCTCATCCAGCTGGACACCAAATTGTTTCAGCATATTGTTCAGCGACTGGGCAGCAAATTTGATCTGGGCTTTGTCACCAGAGCCGGGTAAACCTACCACTAAACCGTAACCGACCAGTTGGTTATCCCTTACCCCCTGAATATCAACAATATCCAGTAAGGGCCGTGAGGCAGCCTGAGTGTGCTGGCTTAACACCAGCAAAAGCACAGGGAGGATCAAACAAAACAAACGCATAAAGTCACCCGTTAAAATAAATTCAGGTAAGAAGAAAACAGCTTGGTGATCCAGCCAGGTTCAGCCGCATCCGCCATGCTGCCTTTACCGGCATAGGTAATACGCGCATCAGCAATACGCTGTGAAGAAATACGATTGGTGACGTCAATATCATCTGGCCTGACTATGCCCTGCAGACGAATGTATTCATCACCCTGATTCAGTTTGATCCACTTCTCGCCACGAATGGTTAAGGAGCCGTTTGGCAATACTTCAGTGACCCGTACAGTGATAGCGCCACGTAAAAAATTCTGCTGGCTGGCACTGCTTTCACCTTCGTAATTTTGACCATTACGCAGCTGCATAGCTAAATCCGATACAGTGGCATTGCCAAGTAAAGGCACGCCCATATTAAGATTAGTACTGCGATCAACAGCACTGTCGGCACTTTTACTGGATTGAGTCCGCTCGTTCAGCTCCACCGTCAGAATATCGCCTACTCTGTAGGCTCTTTTATCTTCAAATAAAGCGAACATGTAAGAGTCCGCATACAAGCTGCCTGCGCTGGCAGGTTCAGCCTGCTGACTGACCATAGGATTAGCAGCACCACGTTCCCAATCGGCATCATCAGCCAGAGGACTGTCAGGTTTTGAGCTGCAGGCCGCCAGGCTGAATAACACAAATACCAGAAGAAAACGTAGCATAGTCAACTCCTTACATGCTTTGGCTGATAAAGTTCAGCATATCGTCAGCAGCAGTCACCACTTTGGCATTCATTTCATAAGCGCGTTGCACTGCAATCATATTGACCATTTCGTCCACGACGCTGACGTTGGAACCTTCCAGCGTATACTGCTGTAACTTGCCCAGAGCTTCTTCGCCAGGTATACCTTCAACTGCTTCACCTGAAGCCGCGGTAGCACGGTATAAATTGCCACCCAACACTTCCAGACCAGCCGGATTGACAAAGTTAACTGTTAAAATCTGTCCCAGATCGACTAACTCATCCTGACCAGCAACTTTTGCGGTAATAGTGCCGTCCGTACCAATAGTTACCTTGGTCGCATCAGGTGGGATCACGATATTTTGTGCTAATGGCAAGCCATTGCCATTGGTAATTAAGCCATCTGAGTTCAAATGAAACTGGCCGTTGCGGGAATACAGCAATTCGCCATCTGTGTTTTCAATCTGAAAAAAACCCTGACCATCAATGGCGACATCCATTTGGTTGCCCGTGGTTTCAGCACTGCCATCGGTAAAAATTTTCTGAGTGCCGTTCACGCGCACACCAGTACCAACCTGAATACCTGAAGGCACCTGATTTAATTCATCGGCTTGTGTACCTGGTTGACGTTGCACCTGATAAAACAAATCTTCAAATACCACCCGGTCTTTTTTAAAGCCGACTGTATTGACGTTCGCCAGGTTGTTGGAAATGGTGGTCATGCGCATATCCTGCGCCGCTAAACCTGTTTTACTGACCCATAAAGCTGAATTCATGATAATTGTCCTGTTAACCGCTAATCAGTTTGTTGCCGGATACGGCCAGTTCGTCTGCTGTTTTCATCATTTTCAGATTGAGCTCAAACTGACGGCTGATATTCATGGTACTCACCATCTCTTCGACGGCATTGACGTTAGACCCTTCCAGCACGCCAGAGCGTAAACTGATATTTTCGGCCTGCTCCAAAGGTTCACCGTCGATAGCACGGAATAAACCATCGGCGCCTTTCACCATCACCAGATTGTCAGAATCCACCAACTTGATGCGTTCCTGCTGTTCAATCACTCCACCGCCAACAGGCAATAGATTTAATGTGCCGTCCGGGCTGATATCTATATCGCCAAATTCAGGCAACTGAATGGCAGCAGCGCCACCCATCACAGCAAAACCATTGACTGTCAGGGCACCAGTGCCACTGACCTGTAATTCACCGGAGCGGGTATAAGCTTCATTACCATTGGCATCTTGTACCGCAATAAAGCCTTTTTCGCTGACAGCCACATCCAGATCACGGCCGGTTTCCATAATGGCACCGGCTTCCAGATCGGTCGCTACAGGCAACAACTGCGCCTGAAACCGGGTGCGGTAGCCTTCACCCGTGATTTGCAGGGATTTGGCTTGTTCCATATCGGCTTTAAAACCAACGGTATTGACGTTCGCCAGGTTGTTCGCCGTGATACGTAGCGCGGTTTGAGCGAGCTCAGCCCCTGATACTGCGGTGTGGATCAAACGTTCCATAACCTAATCCTTTCCTTACACAGCGTTAAACAGCACTTGCATCATTTCATCTGCAGTACTGATGGTTTTGGCATTGGCCTGATAACTTTGCTGGAACGACATCAGATCAACCAGTTGCTTACTGATATCGACGTTTGAGCCCATATAAGAGCCGGCCAGAATGGCACCAAAACTGCCTTCTGAAGGCACACCTATTAAAGCTTCACCAGATTTCTGACTGGCATACCAGGTGGTGTTATTGGCGGTTTCTAAACCTTGTGGATTAGCAAAGTTGGCTAAAGCGATCTGGCCCTGCAATTTCACTTCACCGTTAGAGAACGTGGCATAAACGCCACCATCCTCGGCCACAGCGACACCACTGAATTCACCTGAGGTATAACCGTCTGCTTTGTTTTCATATAAACCAAAAGCAGAACCAAACTGGGTGGTTTTAACCAGGTCTAATTTGATATCCAGTGCAGCGGCACCATTAGTTAATGGCAGATTGATAGACAGTTCCCGCAAATTTAACGGGTCTGTTTGATTGTTGTCGCCAGCAGGAACAGCGGCAGGCGGAACCACATTCAACGGATACATCTGGCCATCTGCACCAAACCGGACCGTCAGCGCTTCAGTAGCGACAGAAGCCCCTGTATCATCCAACGCATCCACTGCCGTCACATTAGAGCCGGCCGGATTGACTAGTTGAGCTGGTGTCAGAGGTTTGCCATCGACATAAAACAACACCTGCCAGGTATTGGCGCCTGTATGGTTGAAATATTGAGTGACCGTATGGCTGTTGCCAAGGGAGTCAAATACTTCGCTCGATTGCGAGTAGTTAAAAGCAGTACCATCTTTAGGATTAAAATCCGCAGCAGCCGGGTAAGGAATAAGGTCACTGCCTGAATTTAAGTTCAGTGAAAAGTTAATATTGGTTGATGCTTTCGCTGGAATATTACCCGCTTCAATTTTCAGGTCAGTTAAAATCCCTGGTACTAAATTGCCCTGATCATCAATGCCATACCCCTGCAACTTATCACCATTGTTGGTAACAATACTGCGATCGCTGCCATCCATTTTAAACTGACCAGCCTGGGTATAAGCCAGACGACCGTTTTCAGAGATAACAAAAAAACCTTTACCTGTGATGGCTAAATCCAGGCTTTGACCTGTACCAACCAGATTGCCGGCTTTTTCAAAGTTTTCGCTGGTGGCAGATACATTCACACCACTACGCTGACCGCCACTGTACAAAGCAGAAAACTCTGTGCTGGTGGTTTTGTAGCCCGCTGTACCGGCGTTAGCAATATTATTTGATGTCACTTCCAGTGCTTTTTGGGTCGAACTTAAGCCACTCAGGCCAATACTAAACATCGACATTATGCGGTTCCTTAACTCTGAGTTGTTTTAGACAACTGGTTGATATCAAAAAGGTAATGATTACCTAAGCCGTTTACTTGCAGAATGATGTCGTCCGGGCCTGTGCCTACAGACACCCGTTCCACTTCATTGGTCAGATAAGTAGGGACTTGTTGTTTGCTGTTATTGAGCTGCACTTCAGCCTGTATGCTGTAAGCGCCGGCGTCCTGCTGCGGGAAAGCAAAACGCACTGTGCCAATGGCTGGGTTATCCAGCGTAATCTCATCCGCCAGAGTGCCTTTACTGTCGTATAAGCGCACTACAACGCTGTCGACTTTGGCACCGAGGTTAATGGCACCTTCGACTTTGTCTGCCTGTTCCAGTGACAGAGTGTCGGCTTTTACATCCACCTTCTGGCCAACCAGACTGGTGGCTTCCATCGCCTGCATACTTTGCATGTATTTGATTTGCTGGCCGGACTGGATATTGAGGTTTTCTAAACTTTCCACGCTGCTGAATTCAGCCAGCTGGCTGACATATTCAGTGCCATCCATAGGATTAAGCGGGTTCTGATTACTGATTTGTGCTACCAGCAATTCCAGAAACATGCTGGATAAACCAGCGGCGTCTGTTTTGCCATTGCTGGCAATCTGATCACTTGATGTGTTGTTACGTACCGGTGAATTGTTATCCACTGCAGACATGGTCAAATCCTTATTGGCCCAGCTTCAGCAAACTTTGCTGCATGCTGGAGACTCGGTTCATCACTTCCACAGAGGTCTGGAAAGCACGGGAAGCAGACATCATGTCGGCCATTTCGGCTACAGGATTGACGTTGGAATAAAACACCACCCCATCGGCATTTGCTATTGGGTTATTGGGTTCATAACGTTGTTCGACTGTACGGTCTGATTTCACTACGCCCAGCGTTTGCACCTGAGCTGACATGGATCTGTTGTCAAAGTCCTGAGTGTATAAAGCAGAGAAAACCGGCTTGGTAGCGCGGTAGGCTTCTGCGTCACTGGAGGCTGCAGTGTCAGCATTAGCTAAATTGGAAGCCACTGTATCCAGGCGCATCACCTGGGCACGCATTGCACTGCCGCCTATGTCATAAATAGCGGAAAAAGACATGCTTATTCTCCCTTAATGGCTTTATGTAAGCCGCTAATTTTCATATTCAAAAAGGTCAGGCTGGTTTGGAAATCCATACTGTTGGCAGCAAAATTGGCCTGTTCTACACTCAGTTCCGCCGTGTTGCCGTCAGCAGAAGGCTGGAAAGGCAAACGGTATTTCAGTTCTTCGCGCACATCAGCTGCATTCATGCTGGCGCCATAAGGGCTGGTTAAGTCCGATTCAATGTTTTGCAAAATGCTCTGGTAATCCAGATCACGGGCCTTAAAACCTGGTGTGTCGACATTGGCCAGATTGCCTGAGATAATCTCGGCTCTGTCGAGGCGAAGTTGCAGTGAAAACGGATGTACGCCCAAAGCTTTGTTAAAAAATTCCATCTGATGTGCTCTTTGAATGCAGCAATAGTGAGGATGGAGGTACAAGCTTTATGCCATCATTAAAAGGCTATAATATTTAATGACTTACACTAATGTCGTCGCAAAAGTAAGCCACAAGGCGGAAGTCTTGCTTCCGCTACGGAAGTGGTTATTTTTCCTCCTGCTCTGTAGTCCTGTCCCAGCTGTTGCCAATGCTCAGTTGGAACAACAGATCCACTCTCATATCAGTGCTGAAGTACTAAAGTTCGCCCGTCAGCTTGGTGCACAAGGTCAGATTAAACAGGAACTGGATTTAACTTTGCCTGGCGGATTAAGTAAATATGGCCGTTGCAGCAAGCTGGAAATCAGTCGCAGCAACAATCAGCAGGCGCCCTGGGGTCGTGTCAGTTATAGTTTGAACTGTAAAGATAAAATCAGTTGGCAAAGCCGTGCCACAGCCAGAGTCAGAGTCTGGCTACCTGTGGTTGTGGCAAACCAGGCCATTCAAAAAAACGAGTTGCTGACTGAAGCTATGCTGGGCACCCGCCTGACGGAACTGGCCCAATCCAAACTCAGTATCGAACTGAATCCTGCAGCTTTAGTAGGTATGCAAACAAAGCGCAGAATTCAGGCAGGGCAAGTGATCAGTCGCCATTTGCTGGAGCATAAACTCTTGGTAGAAAAAGGCAGTCATGTACTGATCCGGGTGCAGACGCAAGGTTTTGAAGCCAGCACTAAAGGAGTCGCTTTAGAGGATGGCCAGTTGGGCCAGCGTATTAAAGTGCAGAATTTAAGCTCTGGCACTGTGCTGGAAGCTGATGTAGTAGCTGAAGCGACAGTGCAAAGTATTTTTAAATCTCATTAAAGTTTCTTTACTAAGCTGTCGCTTAACAAAGGTAGCAGCAAAATTTCGGATCATTATCCGGCTAATCAGGTATCTATTATGGTAAAAATTGACCATTACAGTCAGGTGCAGCCGCTGATTAAAACTGATCAGCATGGCCAAACCAGCCAAAACAAAACCAGTGTCACAACAACAGCAGCAGCTCCTGAAGCACAAGCGGCTATCAGCAGCACGACACAAGCTGTGCAACAGGCCTTTGAGCAGTTGCAGCAACAAAGTGAAGTGGATTTGGATAAAGTGGCCCAAATCAAACTGGCCTTGTCAGAAGGTTCATTGCAGCTGGATGATGATGTCTTAGTTCAGGCCATACTGGATTATCATAAAAAATGAATCAGACAGCGCTGAAACAGATCATTAGTACATTGCAACAGGATGCTGAGCTGCTGCTGCAACTCAGCCCGTTATTGCAAAAACAATATGTGCTGATGAATTTACGTCAAAGCGCTGAACTGGAACAGCTGAACCAACAAGCAGCTGTATTGCTTGAGTTGCTGCAACAGAATGCAACAGAGCGTCAGAGCGCTATGGCCACTTTACAATTGCAGCCTACCACCCAAGGCTTTGAACGTTTGCTGTCGATACTGCCGGAAAAAATCCGCGAGGCCAGCCAGCAATTGCTCGACAAAGTGCAACGTCATACTGAGCTCTGCCAACAGCTGAACCAGAAAAACGGCGAACTGCTGGCACAGCAGCGTCAGCTGATGCAAAACCTGATGGGGATGGAAAGCAAAACCAGCTATCCGGATATGCCTTTGGGTTAACCTTAAAATGGGGTCAGATCACATTGTTAACTGTTAACAATGTGATCTGACCCCATTTTAGTCTTTGAGTTTATCCAGCCAGTTTTTCTTCAGGATCCAGGATGTCAACACAGCCAGCATAGTGGCCAACGCCAGTTGGTACCATTGCTGGATCACCAGATAAATCGGCATGGCCACTAACGCAATCTGCCAGGTCATACCCACCAGAATATTAAACGCATCACGCCATGGATGGGTATCCGCAGCAAAAGATGGATCCTGAGCCAGCACTTTATCATGCACAGGTCGCCAGAAACCCCAGGGCCGCACCTGCCGGTAGAAACTACACAAGACTTCATCCGATTCAGCGGGTGTCAACAGAGTTCCGGCAATGGAACCTACTAAACTCAGTAGCAGCAATAAAGGGAAGGCGTATAAAGGATGAGTATCTGGCAACAGCAAAGGCAAAAATAATGCAGCCACTAAACCCGCCATCATGCCCCAGAAATAACCATAGGCATTAAAACGCCACCAATGCCATTTCAATAAGTTAGCAGCGGCATAACCGCCAAACAGTGCGCCAAAAATCCACTGCATAATGTCGTTGATACTGGACAACATAAAGCCAAGGCCAACCCCGACCACCACCAGCAGTAAAGACACCCAGTAACTTAACCGAACATAAGTCTGAGTTGGCTCATCAGGCCGGAAATAGCGTTTGTAGATATCGTTGACTATGTAGACAGGTGCCGCATTCAGCGAAGCCGCCAGCGTCGACATAAAAGCAGCCAGCAAACCGGCAATCAATAATCCGGCCAGACCCACAGGCACAAAATTCTGAATGGCGTAAGGCAAAATCTGTTCAAAATCAAAAGCCGCCCCCTGAGCCTGAATTTCCGGCCCCATAAACACCAGTGCCAGCACCGTCAGGCCTGCCACCATCATGTAACGTGGGAAAAACATCACCAGCGAGACAAAACCACTCATTTTAGCCGCGTCTTTTGGAGTGCGGGCGGCCAGAATTCGCTGCATATCGTAATTGGGCACAGGGCCTGCCAGACTAAACAGCACACCTTTAAACAGCATCATCATAATCATCAGGCCAAATAGCTCCAGATTATCTTGCTGGACTTTGTGTTGTACGCTATCAATCAAGCCGGTCCAGTTCAGATCCAGTTGCCAGCCAAACCAGATACTGTCCCAGCCTTGTGGGGTAGCAGCTTTAATTTGTTCGGGACTGACCAGCGTCATAGCAATAATGCCAACAGCTAAAGCCGCTATGGTCATAATGACAAACTGCATCACTTCAGTGAATACCACTGAATACATACCGCCTTTGATCACATACAAAGTGGTGACTGCAAAAATAATCAAAGCATAGGTATCGGGCGACAACTGCCAGGGGAAAAAGATAGCGGCAAACTTGCCTATGCCTTTAAAACCATAAGCAATAAAACCAATAGCGCTGACAATAGCAAAAGCCACGACCACTAACTGACAAAGCTCAACGCCCCTGCCTGTGCCAAAGCGGGTTTCCAGCCACTGAGCTCCTGTCATCACATTAGAGCGGCGTAACCAGAGCGACAGATAAATCATCAGAAAAACCTGATTAAAAATCGGCCAGACCCATGGCAACCAGACACTTTTTAAACCATAAACAAAACACATGGCGACCAGCCACATGGTACCTGCTATATCAAACATGCCTGAAGCATTGGATACACCCAGCGCCCACCACGGGATTTTTTTGCCTGCTAAAAAATAGGCATTCATATCCGTGCTGGCCATTTTCGCAATATACATACCCAGACCTAAGGTCCCAAGCATATACAAGGCAATAATAAGCAGGTCAATCCAGCTTAAACTCATCCTTCTTACTCCGTATAACTGTCGTACAGGCTACGACAACGCAGGGTCTGGGCGACGGCTCTGACGTCAGACTGGCTTAAACCCGGCATAACCAGTTCGATTTTTTTTGGCTGCCCTGCCAGCAAATCAAAGAAGTTATCCGAAAAATTGCCGTTGGCTCCGTCCACTTCAATGCAACACTGGCGGATCAGAGCACTACTGCAAAGCTGTAATGACAACAATCCATCCACAACCTGCATCCTGATGTCCAGCTTGGGTGCAGCCAGCTTTTGCTGTTTAGCTGGTACAAAATAATACAGGTTATCTGCCAGTAAACCCTGCTCTTTGTCGGTTAATCTGACCTGTAACACTAGCTCTTCAACGTTTTTGTCTGCCAGCAGCATGGCTTTATCCAGCTCAAGTAGCAACACAGCAGCATTTATCGGAGTCTGCACTCCTTGCTGTTGCTGCCAGACTAAATGACCGTTAAAAGTCCAGAGCTCCAGCTGCAATTCAGCGTCCAGACTCTGTTGACGATCACTGATCAATCGCACTGTGATTTGGCCAGCTTGCTCATCGACGACCAGCAAATCGGGCCTGAAGCTGCGTTTGGCCTGATAATGCAAGGCTTTCCAGCGGCCATAATAATCGATACCAGACCAGGACGCTGCTGGCCAAGTGTCGTTCAGTTGCCAGTACAAAGTGCCCATACAAAACGGCATAGCTGCACGATGTGCTTCAAAAGCCTGCTTTAGCCCTTCAGCCTGCTGCACCTGGCTTAAATACAACAAGGCCGAAAAATCTCTGGGATCCTGATATTCCTGCTGCATGTAACTGCGGATCAGCGCGTTGCCTCTGGGGTGCTTCTGATGCACTTTTAGTACGTCTGAGTTTAACTGCAAGTCTTCTGGCAAGGTAAAACGTGCCATAGAAGCATCGATAGGGAAAGACTGAAAACCAAACTCCGTCATAAAACGCGGAATACGCTTTTTGTATTCACTAAAAGGCTGTTCACCATGCCAGACGCCCCAGAAGTGGTGATTGCCCATATGATCAGCATCTTCTTCCCAGAAACCTATAGGCGAAGAACGCAGGTAAAAACGCTCTGTATCCAGTTCTTGTACAGCTTGTGGCAAGCATTGGTCAAACAAGCGGATATAGTCCTGCTTCAGGCGCTGGTACAACTCATCGCTATAACCAAATTTTTCCGGCCACTGCCAGTGTTTGATTGCCATATCCACTTCATTGTTACCACACCAAAGTGCCAGACAAGGATGGTTACGTAAACGTTTGATATTGTAGTGAGCTTCAGCACGCACATTGTCCAGAAAAGCCGGATCGGCCGGGTACAAAGTACAGGCAAACATAAAGTCCTGCCAAATCAGGATGCCATGCTGATCAGCCAGCCGGTAAAATTCATCATCCTGATAAACACCACCACCCCAGACCCGCAACATATTCATATTGGCGGCGACCACAGCAGCAAAGTCAGCGGCATGGCGCTTTGGCGTCATCTGATGGATAAAACTGTCGCCCGGAATATAGTTAGCACCTTTCATAAACACAGGTACATCATTCACTTTCAGGAAAAACGACAGCCCCATTTCATCCGGCTGGTTTACTACTTCTATAGTGCGCAGGCCTATACGTTCAGAGCGGCTATCGGCCTTGCGACCATCAATCAGCAGCGTAAAACTAAAGTCATACAAAAAGGCGTCGCCCAAACCATTAGGCCACCAGAGTTGCGGCTGAGTCAGAGAGAAATCCAGCCGCTGCAACTGTTCAGAACCGTCTAATTGCAACTCCAGGGTTTGGTTAAGCTCTGGTGCTTGTTGGCATTCCACCAGTAATGTGACTTTTTGGGCCGCCAGTACCTGCAGTTGCATATCAAAACTAAAACTGGCTTCAGCTGCATTGAGGCTATGCTGCACATAATGCAGATCCGCAATGCGGACAGAATCCAGTCGCTGTAAATAAATCGACCGCCAGATACCGCTGGTGACAAAACGTGGGCCCCAGTCCCAGCCAAAATGACAAGGTGCTTTGCGGCAATACACGCTGAGCTTTTCTTCTGATTTGTCATTTTCAGCCGGATAGGTAAAACCAGCGGCTTTGTGGGCCGGTAAGCTTTGCTGAATAGGTGAACGGAACTGCAACTCCAGCAGATTTTCACCGGCTTTGAGCAGGGAGTGGCAAGAGATTCGTTGCCCAACAAACATGTTCTGGCTGCTGCCGATTTTCTGGCCATTCAGATACAGATCGCAGAAGGTATCCAGGCCTTCAGCCACCAGCTCAATACACTGATCTGCTTGTTCGCTTGTGTTTAGCCAGCTCTCATCCAACCAAAAGGATTTACGGTAATGCCAGTCTTGTTGTTCTATCCATTGCAGACGACTTTCGTTATCCCGGTAAAAGGGGTCCTCTATCAGACCATTAGCCAGCAGATCGGTAAAATTACAGCCAGGCACAGTTGCCGCATGCCAGCTGTTCTGACCCGCCTGAGAAAAAGTCCAGTCGCCATTCAGACTAAAAATAGCATCAAGAGAAAGAGAGTGATGAGTTGTCATAATGTCCATTGCAAGGTTAAAACTGTTACTGTCTTAGCGATATGAGCGGTCATACGGCGTGTTTATTGACAAAGCCGGACCATAGCGGCCACTTTTTCAGGGTCGACTCTGCCCTGACTGAACACAGCCGAATAACTGTGCACAGACCAGAGTTTTCCTGCGGGTGTTAAGCTGTCGACTATCCTGCTCAGGTTGTCCAGACTCACGCCACCACCCACCACCAGCTCAATCCGGCCGGCGGCCTGAATTTTCAGTTGCTGTAAACGATCAAGGCCGTGCATCACCCCTAAATCACTGCCCCATAAAGTGCCCGCACTCAGCACTCTGTCGACGCCCAAATCAATCAGTTGATTCAGTGCCTGACTCTGGTCATGAATAGCATCAAAAGCACGGTGAAAAGTGACCTGAAGTCCAAGCCGTTTCGCCTGATTGACCAGTAACTCCAGGGCTGGTAAATCCAACTGGCGTTGATCATTTAATAGCCCCATCACAACACCATTGGCTCCGGCATCCGCCGCCTGAGCAATAGCCTGTTGCATAATGGCCAGCTCAGCTTTTGTCTGGAGTTGATCGTCACTGCGAAAGCGCACCATCACCAGTAATCCTGGTGTAGCTGCAAAAGCGCGACGGGCTTTTTGCATAGCAATCAGACTTGGTGTCATGCCTTGTTGCTGCATATCAGCACAAAGCTCAATACGGCTGGCACCACCTTGCAATGCTGCGGCGACATTGGCATCCAGCTGTGGGTCATCGGCGTTAATACAGATTTCCAGCTGCGTCATAGCGAAATCTCCAGTAAACCCAGACGGGCATCCAGAGCTTCAGCGGCTCCTTCTGTCAGTAAACCTATCTGCACTATATTGCGACCTGCCAGAGCGGCTAAAGATTCGCTTTGGGACAGCCAGTCAGTGGAAGGCTGCAATGGCAGCTGAAAACGCTCTCCCTCTGCCGTTTGCAAATACAGCTTTAATCCCTGGCTTTGCCCCCGACTGATCAACTGGATTTTGCTGTTTGCACTTAGCACCACAGAGCTGTGATACAAAGGCATCAGACTGGATTTTGTGGCTGTTCCGCGCACAGCTAATGAACTGCCGCCCTGATAAGGCTGATCAAAGTCGTAGCTGAGTTGCAATGTGTTGCGGCCCTGCACAGCAAATTGCCAGGTGGGTAACAAATCCTGCCGACTGATATCAGTCCAGGCACCACCGGTTTTTTTGCCTTGCTGCATCATGACTTTGCCCTGACCCGTATTAAAACTGCTGCTAAAAGGCAAACTCAGCAGGCTGGATTTAGCTGGCAAATAAGCCCCCAATCCTTTCCAACCGGATTTGTCCACCAGTGCAAGGTTCAGATTGTCACCGGCAAAAATCCGGCTTTCTGTGGCATAAAAAGACGACACGTCAGTGGGGTCAGTACGAAAGCGGCTGAAGGCTGGAGTATGGGTTTCACCTTCAAAGTTAAAATTCACATTAGGTGCAAATAACGCGATAGAACTCAGCGCTTTATGGCCATCAAATAACCAGTCCAGCCATTGGTAAGAGCTAAAAGCACGCTGTGCATCCCGGCTTGGCCAGAGGTCAACGCCGGTGTAAACATCATAAGGGCTGCGACCCAGTTCCAGCGCTTTTTGCCGGGAAGACCGCACCATAGCCTGGTCCCACCAGTAATTAAGGAACATAGCGTCAGATGAAGGTACTTGCGCCTGCAGGAACTGCTGGTTTTTCGCATTCAGCTGGTTTTGCCAGCGCACTTCACCGGAAGCGAGCATCGAATCGTACCAGTGAATTTCCATACCCTGAGGTGCGTTGGCGGTCAGATACTGCATAAAAGCCAATAAACGCTTTGCTAATTCGCGGCCACGCTCTGGGTCTTTTTTGCCTTTGACCAGCTGATTCTGCGCATCTTTGACTGCCGTTAAATCCGTTTCCTGATTAATCAACCAGCCATCAAAACCATAGTAGTCTGCCATCTGGATCAGCTTATCCGCCAGAATAAAACGGCCCTGATTATCTTGCTCCAGTAAAGCTTCCACTGTATCCGGATTGCCGCCCCACTGGGCTATACCCAAAAACACTGAGCCTATCACTTTAACGCCGTTTTTATGGGCGGTATCAACCCAGGGTCTGGCTGGAATTTGCACTGTTAAATCTGCAGTGCCGGCAAACCAGTTCAGTACATCAATCTGTGACCAGTGAGTAAAGTTGTACAAATTAAACTGCGGCTGCATCTTCAGGTAGTTGGCAAAATTGTTCATGCCATCAGGTGCATACAAGACTTTGGCCTGAGTATCCAGTTGCTGCTGGCCAGCCAGTGGCGCGCTAATACGACGGGCCAGCGGCACCTGCGATACATTCTCCACACTGGCTGTTGGTGCCTGTGGTGACCAGTCTCTGGCCTGCTGAAGAGTTAAAGCAAAAGGCGGCTGATCAGGCAGTAGTTCTGCCTGCGCCGCAAAACCTGCGCCTGACAGGCACAACAAAACAAACCAGAACCGCACCATCAGGCTTTGGCTCCAAGCAGGCTTTTGCCATCAATCAGTTTGCTGCCCGCTTTGTTTTGTACCGCGTAATTAAAACCAGGCTGAATGCCATAAGCGCCATAATGGCCCTGTTTATTTAAGGCCAGAAAACCAACCTGAAACTGGGCATAATCACCCAGTTTACGGGCAATGCGCAGCACGGCTTGTTTACAGGCTTCTTCCGGACTAGCGCCCTGACGCATCAGTTCAACCACCAGATGGCTGCCGACTGTTTTGATCATCAGCTCACCCATACCTGTCGCAGTAGCTGCACCAATGTCGTTGTCCACATACAAACCAGCGCCAATCAGCGGTGAATCACCAACCCGGCCATGCATTTTGTAAGCAGCGCCACTGGTGGTACAAGCACCACTTAAATTCCCTGCAGCGTCCAGCGCCAGCATACCGATGGTGTCGTGATTTTCGATATTAATTTGCTGGATTTTTTGATCTTTTAACCAGGCTTTCCAGTCGGCTTCGGATTCTGGGGTCAGCAGATTTTCTTCTTTAAAACCCTGCTGCAACGCAAACTGCTTTGCGCCTTCGCCGACCAGCATCACATGAGGTGTTTTTTCCATCACCAGCCGGGCTACTGAAATCGGGTGTTTAATATTCTGCAAAAAGGCCACAGAACCGCAGTTCATATGCTCGTCCATAATGCAGGCATCCAGTGTGACTTTACCGTCCCGATCCGGATAACCGCCATAACCTACAGTCCGCACTTTAGGGTCGGCTTCAGGCACCCGAACTCCGGTTTCAACCGCATCCAAAGCCCGTCCACCTTTGGCCAGTATTTGCCAGGCCGCTTCATTGGCAGCCAAACCATGTTCCCAGGTGGACACCACTATGGCTTCGGCTTGTTTTTTTGTTGCAGCAAAAGCAGTTGTCGTTTTCATCAGGCCTGTCGTCAGACCTAATAAAGCAGATAATTTTAGAAAATCACGTCTTGAGCGCATTAGTTTTCCTTAGCAACACGCAGAGCAGCCTGATGCGACTGTCTGGCAAATAAAATGGCACCCTGCTCCGGTGACGATAAAGCAGGGTTGATACATACCGATAATTGAGGATCCAGCCAGGGCTTAATACGTTCAGAGATGCCACCTATCATCGACACGCGAGATACCTGAGTGGCGAGAAGTTTGCGGATCACCTGATTGATAAAAGCAGCGCCATGCTGAATAAAAGACAGACACACTTTGTCACCCAGATCAGCCAGCTCAAACACCAGTGGTGCAAGCTGGGCATATTGTGTGGCAGAAGCATTCATATAGTGTTCCGCCAGTGCTGTGGCCGTTTTATCTTTCAGCAGTACAGAAGTCAGACGGCTGGGCAAGCCTACGCCATCAGCATCAAGCAACACAGCTTTAACGGCTTCAAGGCCAAACCATGAACCGCTGCAAGTGGCATTAATCGGAAAACCGTAACCGCCAATTTGGGTCAGTTGGCCCTGATGAGCAGATAAAGCGCTAAAACCAGTCCCCAGAATAATAACTGCACCATCCAAGCCCTGATGGGCTCCTGTTGCAGCTACATGTAAGTCTGTCGTCAGGTATAAAGCTTTAAACGGATGTTGCCATTGCTGCATCACCTGCTGCATCTGTGGCAAGTGAAGACCAGCAAGGCCTGCTCCGACAATCAGTTGGTGTTTATCAGCCGGAGTAAAACCCGCCTGTAACAAGGCTTCGTCTGTTGCAGTGAGAATAGACTGGATAGCTTGTTCTGTGCCGTAAACAGGATTGGCGGGGCCGCCACGACCCTCGCCAAGTAAAAGGCCGGTAGCATCCTGCAACATAACCCGGCAATGGCTGCCTCCACCGTCTATGCCGAGATACAAGGCTTTGCTTGTTGTCTGTTCAGTGGCTACAACTTTGTCAGTCATGTTGTGTCTGTTCCTTCTGTGTTCAGGGTTATAAAAACCTTGAGGTTGTTTTGATAAAAAAACGGCCAGCTATACACTGGCCGCGTTGTTAAACTTACAAGTCCGGACCTATCAGTTCAATTTCAGCAATCTGCATCAGGGTATCATCCCCTTTATTTTTGGTGATATTGATACGGTAGGTGGTAAAAGCAAAACCATTGCCCATTTCAAACAGTTTGCGTTCAGCTCTGTTGTCCCAGGATTCACCAACCCAACTGCCAATACGGGTCCAGGTGGCACCGCCATCATTTGAACCTTCAATATTAAAGTTCTCCGGATCACGGCTGTCGGCGTCACCAGCACTGGTAATAGCTATGCTGCTGACAATTTTCGCCGCTGGTAAATCCAGCTGGATCCAGGATGGGTCTGCTTCAGTAGGCGCACCTTTCCATTCGTTATGATCCAACCATTTGGTTGCAATATCATCATCAAAAGCTTTGCCTTCCGCTTCAGCATCGCCAATACGGTTGCGGGCGCTGACCACTACACCAGCAGCGGAAGAATGATCCACTGACTGGTACTGCGGACCTATCAGTTCAATTTCAGCAACTTGCATCAGAGTATCGTCACCTTTGTTTTTAGTAACATTCACTCTGTAGTAACTGAACGCCAGTTGGTTACTGAACGAGAAGACCTTACGCTCAAAACGCTGCTCAAAACCTTCGCCTACCCATGAAGCCAGTTTGACCCAACTGACTCCATCGTTAGAAGCTTCAATATTGAAGTTCTGAGGGTCGCGGCTGTCTGCATCATTAGCGCTGATAATAGCTAGTTTATTGACTGTAGCAGGAGCTGGCAATTGAGCCTGCACCCATGAAGGCGCCGCTTCTGTAGGAGCACCTTTCCAGTCGTTGTGATCCAGCCATTTCGTATCGGTTTTACCATCAAAAGCCATAGCTCCGGCTTCTGCATCACTGATCGCATTACGTTCAGTCACAACCACACCAGCGGTTCTGCCGTGGTTTAAATCAGGCAACTTAGGGCCCACTAAACCAATTTCAGCAATTTGCATCAGGGTATCGTCACCCTTATTTTTAGTAATGTTTAATCTGTAGGTATCAAAAGCTAAGGTATTGCCCACATTGAACTGACGACGTTGCAGACGACTGTCAAAACTTTCACCCACCCAGCTGGCCAGGGTCTGCCAGGTCACGCCACCATCGCTACTCGCCTGCAGATTAAAGTTTTCCGGATCTCGGGAATCGGAATCATTGGCGCTGGTCAAAACCAGAGTGCCTACAGCTTTGGGTTCAGGTAATACAACGTTGACCCAGGATGGATCTTCCGCTGTTGGCGCACCTTTCCACTCGTTATGGTCCAGCCATTTAGTCTCGACGTTGTTATCAAAGGCCATAACAGGAGCTTCAGCTTCACCAATAAAATTACGTGCTGTCACTGTAGCTGAGCCTACCGGATCTGTGTGATCGGCGCTGGTGTATATTGGCCCAACAAAAGAGACTTCCGCAATTTGCATCAGGGTGTCATCACCTTTGTTTTTGGTGATATTTAAACGGTAGTAGCTAAATTCCAGACCGTTAGAGAATCTGAATTCTTTGCGCTCAAACCGCTCGTCAAAGCTTTCGCCAATAAATTCAGCAAGCGTGACCCAGGTCACACCATCATTGGACGCCTGCAGATTAAAGTTTTCAGGATCGCGGGCCGGAGAATCATTGGCACTGGTGATAAACAGACTGCTGACAGCTTGTGGCGTGGCAAATTGCACTTGCAGCCAGGACGGTTCAGTCACTGAAGGCGCACCTTTCCAGTCGTTGTGATCCAGCCACTTGGTTTCCACATTACCGTCAAACACCATAGAACCAGCTTCAGCATCACTGATCGCATTACGGCTGGTCACAATAGCTGAGGCCATGGTTGCTGCTGTGGTGATTTCTTTCACCGGCACTGTACTGCTTTCAGCATCGACAAAAGCCAGAGCCAGATCCACTACATCTTCTGCCGTCATCGACAACTGAGCCAGATAAGGTACTTTGCTGACTGAAGCCAGCATCCGCTCGCGCAGTGGTTTTAATACGGTAACGTCGCCTTCATTGGCTATAGCAATAGCAGCCGTCACTTCGCTCATCAGCCCATTCAGACTTTCGCCTTCAGTGATATTGGCAAAAGCGGCATTGATCAGGGATAACTTGATGATATCCGGACTGACCAGTACATCGGTACAGACCTCTTCCAGCACAGGCTGACCTTGATCATCCAGCACCGGGTTGCCGTCAGCGTCCACTGCTGGCACATCTTCACAATCTTCACCTGTGACAAAGTTTTCATAAGCTTCGGCACTGATCAGGTTCGTCTGAAACACATTGGCTTTGGTACTGACGCCTAAAGCTCTGAGCAGGATCTGCGAATTATCAGCCAGCGCCATTTCATACAAAACCCGAACCGACACATTACGTCCGGCCGCGACATCTGCAGCCACCAGGTCTGTAGCCATAGTGGTTAAAGCTGTAGTCTGGAAACTGGCATCAGCCACCGCATCAGATGCATTGGCATAAGGCACAGCCACATAAGCCAGAGTGCTGAATTTGCTGCCACTCAAGCCAGCACCTTTCAGGCTGCTGCCCAGAGGAACACCAGCACAGGAGGCTGCATCACAAATCATACTGCTTTGATCGTCAGCACTGACCACTATTTTAAACATACTGTTCAGGCCAAAACCTTCTTTACTTTGCACACTGAAACTAATAGCGCCGCTGGAATCAGTCCGATCCGCAGTTTGCATTGTTACGGGTGCGCCATTGAGCTGAGTGACGCTGACTGCAGCGTTACTCAGAGTGCCTTTGACCGCCGAACCTTTTATATCTGCATAAGTGAAATCTAAAGTGACAGGAACATCATCAGGTGACACTTCACCTGCACCACCACCACAGCCATACAAAGAGCCAAGCGCCAGTACAACTACGGCATATAACTTATTTTTATTAAATCTGTTCATTATTAATCCTCTACCCAACTTTTCAGGCTCTTACAGCCAGGTTGTCTCGTCGTTTAATCCATTAGAATCTGTAGGTTGCACCCAGGTAGGCACGACGGCCGCTGTAGGAGTTTTGGATAAAACGATTGTCAGTGTCGTCACCCAGATAGCGGTATACTTCCGACTCGGTCAGGTTGATGACGGAAGCCGACACCACCAGGTTTTCAGTCAGGTTGTAACTGGCATTAAGGTCGACTTGATCATAAGCAGCACTGTACACGTTCATTTCCCAGTCTGAGTTGTACTCACCTACTGTAGGACCACGTTTGTTGTAAGAAGCCCGGACGCTGAATAAATCGTCCTCGTAAAAAGCAGAGAAGTTCATCTGGTATTTGGAGCTGCCGATCAGCGGTGATTCACCAATTTTCTGACCGTCCAATTCCACATTAGCCTGATTGGTATTATTTCTGGTGTAGTTGGCGGAAAAACCAAACCCATTTTCATAAAAATGCTGAATATAAACTTCAACACCAGACGAGGTTGCGTCAGTACCGTTGGCTGCTGTGCTGAAATCACGCACATTCAGATTGTCGCCACCAGCAGTCACCACTTTGTCACCGGCATTGCTTAACACAAATTCGCGCACTGGCAGATTTTGTGTGGTATCGATGATCAGCGGAACCACAAAGTTATCCACATTCTTCTGAAACAGCGCGATACCTAAACCTGAACCATTGCCGTAGTAATATTCCAGTGAGGAATCAAACTGGGTCGATTCCAGCGGTTGCAGTGATGGATTACCACCTGAGCCTGTCCAGCCTTCACTGTCATTGATTTCGTCAAAGTCGTCGGCACTGGAGCGGTCGGCCGCATATTCACTGGAGGTATAAGTTAAAGTCTGGTATTGACCCAAATCATCATAACCAGGTCTGGCCATCACTTTAGCCGCAGCAAAACGCCATACCCAGTTCTCATTGATATCCCATGCCAGGTTCATGCTGGGTAATAACTTGTTCTGAGTACTTTCTTTTTCTATATAGAAAAACTCTTCAGGCGCACGTTGCGCTAGTGGCAATTCGACACCATTGGCATCTTTCCAATCGAGCCGGTATACAATTTTGTCTGAAGAACCTGAAGTGGTGGTGGTGCTGACATAACGCACCCCGACGTTACCACGCAGATCGGCATAGCTATAATCAGCCTGCAAATAAGCAGCACTGATTTCTTCACTGACGTTGTATACATAGTTAGGTTCTATACGAGTGTATTGCACAAAGTTTTGTTGCAAAATTTCGTTGTATTTATACCAGTCCACTGCAGGAAACAGGTTGGTATTAATCGCATCAGACAGGTTATCCAGAGATTGAGCCCGGATCACTGACGTCAGCAAAGGAATACCGCCGTGGCGGGAATAATCGTCGTCCAGAGAAATACCATCACCAGCTTCAGCGGCCGGAATGTCAAAGTCTTTAGCTAAATAAAAGGTATTGCGGGTATCACGATGGATTTCACCATTGCGGTACTTAGCGCCAAAATGCAGAGTATTCAGAATTTCATAATCCAGATCATAGTCCACATCAATACTGGCGTAATCTTCTTCCTGAGTACCTGTGACAAAACTTGAATCTGTTGCACCAGGATCAGCCTGACCTCCTATACCCGCTTTCATGTTCTCAATCATGTTGGGGTCCATATAGGTGCTCATCCTATGGCCTGACAGATCATAACCATAAAACAAAGACGACTCGCCCGCATAATAAGCAGCACGGTATTTCTCTGAGGGTCCGCCTTCGGCTTCGGTATGACCAAAAGTCAGTCTGGCGTTGTAGTTGTCGCCTTCATAATTGGCAAAAAAATCAAAGGTATCGGATGTGGCTTCTTCACGCTTAAACTCACCGTTAATACGTGGAATATTCGAAACCAGCTGTGGACCTGAAACACCCACTGAGTAATCAATACCAGTGACAAACTGGCTGGCTGCATCGACCCGCACATCAGTCCAAAACTTGTCGTTGTTATTCCACTCCGGATATTCCAACTGATTCAGCACTGAATCCTGACCCAGATTAAATTTGAAGTAATTCATCCCTACTTCAAGGTTGTCAGTCAGACGCCACTGGCTGGTAAACTGCACACCTTCGCGGTTGCGTTTTTCTTCCAGAACTTCCTGCACCATACTTTGAGCAGCATAACCTGAGGCTCCGTCTGCAACGATCTGGTTATTCTCCCGCTCAGCGTATAAGAAATTCTTATTCATGATGTTAACGCGGGAACTCTGGAATCTGTTGGTTCTGTCCTGACGGGTATACCCCAGCAGGAAACCAAAATCTTCGCCGTCGTTTTTCCAGGAATAGATACCGCTGAATTGAGGTTCGTTTTTATCTGTGATATCTGAATTGCTGTATTCAACGTTCAGTACGCCGGAGTTTTTCTCCATATCCAGCGGTTTACGGGTAAACATTAATACAGTACCACCTATACCACCTTCGTCCAGTCGTGCTTCAGATGACTTATAGACTTCCACTTTCTGGATCATGGTTGAAGGTAACAGGGCATAGGAGAAAGAACGGGATGGCTCACCTGGAGAGGACGCAATAAAGTTACCGTTTAACTGGGTAAAGGTCAGATCTGAGGATAAACCACGGATGCTGACAGTGGCACCTTCACCACCGCTACGGGCAATCACGACACCTGGTACACGCTGCAAGGAGTCTGCTACGTTTTTATCAGGAAATTTACCTATATCTTCGGCCGTAATGGCGTCCACTGTGGCTATAGAGAGACGTTTGATCGCCAGGTTTTCTGCGGAGGAAGCACGTATGCCCCTGACTTCAATCACTTCTGTTGCTTTAGCTTCAGCTTCTTCCTTATCGGGTGTTTCCTGAGCTTGAGCCAGACCCATAGCGCTGAGTATTGAAAGACAAAGTACTGATTTGCTGAAACCACGCCGATAAACGTGATGTCCTGTTGTATTCCTTGTAGCCATTGGCCGCTCCCCGTTGTTTCCGCAATGTAATCGTATTCAAACGTCAATTGCCGTGATAATAATTTATTTTATTTCTTATACTTATAATCAAAACACAACAGAAAGTCAGGCATTCGCTGACGTTCAAAATGTAATCGATTACAAGATAGGAAAAAATACTAGCCCCAGAATTCGGGGCTGTCAACATGGCAAGGCAGCTGAGTTGTAATATTGCAGAATATTTAGAGGAGGCAGGCTAACAAATATAACTTATCTTTTTGTTTTTATTTAAAAAAACCTTTTGTCGCAAGGGTCGCATTTTCTGCCGCAGCGCTGTACCCTTGACGGAACCAGCACTCAGAGTCAATGCTGGTTGGGCTTGGAAACAGGTCCTGTACTTTGTCGCTCTAACAGGCTAAAAGGCAGAATTTCTCTGGTTCTGGTTAACGGCTGACGGTTAATCTGCTGAATAAGCACTTCAACTGCCCGACGCCCCATCTGATAAGCGGGCTGATCCACAGTAGTCAGCGGTGGATCCATATAAGCTGCAACCCGGACATTATCAAAACCTGTGACCGATATGTCCTGCGGAACCCGTAATCCATGCTTTTTAATGGCGTACAAAGCCCCTATGGCTATATCGTCATTAAAACAAATAATAGCGGTTGGTGGTTGTGCTCTGGTTAACAACTGCTGCACACCTTCCACGCCTGTTTCTATTTTATAACTGCCACCGACCAGCATCGCCTCATCAAAAACTATACCTTCTTCTGCCAGCACACTTTTAATACCGGCCAGTCTGTCATGGTGAATTTGACTGCTGATTTGTCCGGCAATCACACCAAAACTGCGATGGCCATAACTGATCAGATGATGAGTGACTGCCCGCGCTGCAGCATAGTTATCCAGTTCAATCACCGGATATTTTTTATCGCCTTCAATACGCTCACAGACGCTGACCACAGGTAAATTACCGACCAGATGAGCATCGTCCTGTGAAAAGGGAAAAGAGTGGTCCAGCTGGATCAGGCCGTCAGCTCTGTTGGTCAGCAGCATGCTGGCATATTCATGCTCCCGACTGGCTGAACCCTGCGTATCACCCAGCAATACTGAATAACCCTTTTCCTGCGCCGCCTGCTCTATGCCTTCAATGATGCGCATAAAAAAAGGATTCACCAGGTTAGGCACCAATACCACTATAGAATTTGATTTACCGGTTTTGACGCTGGTCGCCATCCAGTTCGGGCGATAACCTGCCTGCTGCACAGCAACCATCACCTTTTCACGGGTTTGCGGTGACACTAAATCAGGGTCTTTTAATGTTCTTGAGACGGTTGCAGTGGACACACCCGCCAACTCACTTACCTTTTTTATATTGGTCATGAATTATAAAAATTCCGTTACTTTCCAGATCAACGGAGAAAATCCCGTCTATAAGGTAATTTAGCAGTAAATCACATGTTCCCACCACTGTAGGACAATATCAAGGACGATGTAATCGGTATCAATGATATTTTTCAGCAACATCCTCACTTATACCTAAAAACAGCGATTAACCCAGCCAAAAAGCCAGTTATTTTTTGCTGGACTGACTATATGTAATCGATTACAGTCAGGTTACTTATTCACTAAGCCCTCAGTCAGGCATAACGTAAATCTGTTAAGCCCTGGCAATAAAAAGGGTATTTTCAGAGTTGAAACTATGATGACGCGTGAAGTCAGCCTTGCCGCCATTGTCAGTCTGTTTATAGTCGCCTGCACACCAGCAGGGCAGCGCAATACAACTGAGCCCCATTTTCAACCTGCAGCCAGTCTGGTGTCGCAGGATTTAGTCAGTTATGTCAATCCATTGATGGGCACAGACTCCAGCTTCAGTTTATCCAATGGTAATACCTATCCTGCTGTTGCCACGCCATGGGCCATGCATTTCTGGACCCCGATGACAGGTGCTATGGGTGATGGCTGGACCTACAAATACGATGATGAAAAAATCCGCGGTATTAAACAAACTCACCAGCCAAGCCCATGGTTAAACGACTACGGCGCTTTTTCGCTGATGGCGGTGACAGGGGAGCTGAAGTTTAACGAAGAAGAGCGGGCTTCCTGGTTTTCGCATAAAGCCGAACAGGCCAGCCCTCACCATTATTCGGTGTATCTGGCCGACTATGACGTCACAGCAGAAGTCACCCCAACAGAGCGGGCTGCGCAGTTTCGTTTTACCTTCCCCGAAACCCAGCAGGCTTACATTATTCTGGATGCCTTTAACCAAGGTTCGATGGTAAAAATACTACCAAAACAACGCAAAATTATTGGCTATGCCCGCAATAACCACGGCGGTGTGCCGGAGAATTTTCATAACTACTTTGTGATTGAATTTGATAAAGAATTTGAACTAACTCACACCTGGCACGACAACTGGCAGCTGCAGGCCAATAGCCAGCAGAGTGAAGGTCAGCATGTAGGAGCTGTGATTGGTTTTAAAACCAAAAAAGGCGAACAAGTGCATGCCCGCGTTGCCTCTTCGTTTATCAGCCCGGAACAAGCTCAGCTGAATCTGGACCGTGAACTGGCGAAAGACGACTTCAACAGCACTATGGCGAAAGCTAAAGCCAGCTGGCAACAGCAATTGTCGCGCATCAGAGTGGATGATCAGGATCTGGATCAGGTGCGGACTTTTTATTCCACCTTGTACCGGCTGATGCTATTTCCGCGTAAGTTTTATGAACTGGATAAAAACGATCAAATCGTGCATTACAGTCCTTACAATGGTCAGGTGTTGCCTGGTTATATGTTTACTGACAATGGCTTCTGGGACACCTTCCGCGCCGTATTCCCGTTTTTCACCCTGATGTATCCGGAGCTGGACGCGCAAATTATGCAGGGGCTGGTCAATACCTATAAAGAGTCTGGCTGGTTACCTGAATGGGCCAGTCCTGGTCATCGTGACGTCATGATAGGCTCCAACTCGGCTATTAATATTGCCGACGCTTACCTTAAAGGTATCCGTGGTTTTGATATTGAAACCTTGTATCAGGCGGCGCTGAAAAACGCCGAAGTAGAGCAAGGCCGTCCAGTGAGTTCTGTAGGCAGAGCAGGCCTTGAGTACTACAACACTTTAGGTTACGTGCCTTATGATGCTGGTATTCATGAAAACGCCGCCCGCACTCTGGAGTATGCCTTTGCTGATTTTAATCTGTATAAGCTGGCGACAGCTTTAGGCAAAACTGAAGATGCAAAAACCTTTTATCAGCGTTCTTTGAATTACCATCATTTATTTGATGCCGAATCCGGCTGGATGCGAGGTAAAAATAAAGACGGCAGTTTCCAGACGCCATTTAATCCACTGAAATGGGGTGACGCCTTCACCGAAGGCAATGCTTTGCACTACAGCTGGTCTGTGTTTCACGACATCGAAGGGCTAAAACAACTGATGGGAGGCAATCAGGCCTTTCTCGATAAACTGGACCAGGTATTTGAGATGCCGCCGGTTTTTGATGATTCCTACTACGGTTTTACTATCCATGAAATCCGTGAGATGCAAATCGTCAATATGGGCAACTATGCCCATGGCAATCAGCCCATTCAGCATATGATTTATCTGTATAACTACGCCGGACAACCTTGGAAAACCCAGCAAAAAGTCAGAGAAGTACTGAATAAGCTGTATTCAGCCACGCCTGATGGCTACAGCGGCGATGAAGACAACGGCCAAACTTCTGCCTGGTATGTGTTCAGCGCTATGGGGTTTTATCCTGTCACACCTGGTGCAGGCCAGTATGTGATTGGCAGTCCGCTATTCGACAAAGTCACGCTAACTATGCCAAACGGCAAAGACTTTGTGATCACAGCGCAGCAGAACAATGCCGATTCGCCTTATATCCAGCAAGCCAGTTTAAATGGTCGACCGTTGCTACAAAGCTGGCTGGATCACACAATTATTCAGGCAGGTGGCCAACTGAATTTCCTGATGGGATCTGAACCAGAAAAAAGCTGGGCCAGTGCAGAACATACTGCGCCTTATTCCATGTCGCTGGAGCAATCCAGCCCTGAAACCCCTAAAGCAAAAACAAGAGACTAACCTATGGCGATCATCCATAACAGCAATCACAGCGCCAGTCCTGGCGTAAGTAGCAACTTTGCTTTTATTGCTATGACCACTTTGTTTTTTATCTGGGGTTTTATCACGGCGCTGAATGACATTTTGATCCCTCATCTGAAGGCCGCTTTTGAGCTGAGTTACACTCAGGCCATGCTGGTTCAGCTGTGTTTTTTTGGCGCTTATTTTATTGTCTCGCCTTTTGCCGGCAAGCTGATTGAACGTATAGGTTATGTGCGTGGCATCATTACCGGCTTGTGCACTATGGCTTTAGGTTGCCTGCTGTTTTACCCGGCAGCCGAGGTATCAATATATGCGGTGTTTTTATGTGGCCTTTTTGTTTTGGCATCAGGCATTACCATTTTGCAGGTATCGGCCAATCCTTATGTGGCGGTGTTAGGTTCAGAAAAAACTGCTGCCAGCCGCTTAAGTCTGGCCCAGGCTATTAACTCTTTAGGCCATACGTTGGCGCCATTATTTGGAGCTGCGTTAATTTTTGCTGCGGCCACAACCAACAGCGCCAGCGCAGTGCAACTGCCTTATCTGATTTTGGCAGGCGCTGTGCTGCTAACGGCTTTTGGTTTTATATTTCTGAAACTACCACAGATACAAACCGAACAAAGCACAGAGCAAACAACTGGCGGTAGTATCTGGCACCATAAACATCTGGTGTTTGGTGCTCTGGCGATATTTTTGTATGTAGGCGCTGAAGTCTCTATCGGCAGCTTTCTGGTGAACTACTTTGCCGACAGCAACATTGCCGGACTCAATGAACGTGAAGCCAGTCAAATGGTGTCCTATTACTGGGGCGGCGCCATGATAGGCCGTTTTGTTGGTGCCTTATTAACCCGTTTTATTGCGCCCATTTATGTACTGGCGACCAATGCAGTCCTAGTGATCCTGTTATTAATGCTGAGCATCAATAGTAGTGGCGAGCTGGCGATGTGGTCGGTTTTGGCTGTAGGCTTTTTTAACTCTATTATGTTCCCAACTATTTTTACTTTAGCGATTCGTGGCCTTGGCCCTTTGACCAGCAGAGGTTCAGGTTTATTGTGTCAGGCCATAGTAGGAGGCGCCGTTTTACCTTTACTGCAAGGCCTGGTCGCGGACAACAGTTCAGTGCAATGGAGTTTTGTGGTGCCTATGCTGGCGTATTTTTATATCTGCTGGTATGCGCTGTCAGGTTCTCGCCTTTCTGTCACCACAGCGCAGCCAGAGACCATTTCTAATCCTCAGACTGAGACTCGATCATGAGAAAAATTCTTTGTTTCGGCGAAGCCTTAATCGACTTTTTAAACACAGGCCATACTCCGCAAGGACCGCTGAATTTAGCAGTGTTTTGCCAGTATCCGGGCGGCGCTCCGGCTAATGCTGCTGTAGCTGTAGCGCGTTTAGGCGGTCAGGCTTATTTTGCCGGTCAGGTGGGTCAGGATATGTTTGGTAACTTTCTGCGCGACGCTTTAGTGGCTTATGGCGTCGATACCCGCTTTTTATTGCAACATCCAACAGCCAGCACAGCTTTGGCTTTTGTCGCCTTGGATGACAAAGGTGAGCGCAGTTTTTCTTTCCATCGCCATCAGACGGCTGATGTGATTTTGCGCTCCGACCAAGTCAGTGATCTATGGTTCAGCGGCGACACTATGCTGCATTTTTGCAGCAACACCCTGACCACAGCTGATATTGCCAGTTGTACGAATGCAGTAGTCCGTAAAGCCAAAGCGGCAGGTAATCTGGTTAGTTTTGACGTCAACCTGCGGCACAATCTGTGGGCTAGCGGCCAGGCTGACAGAAGTCTGGTGAACCAACTGGTCACTCAAGCCGATCTGGTGAAATTCTCCCGTGATGAGCTGGAGTATTTAGCTCAAGGTCAAACCGAAGCTTATATTCAGCATTGTCTGGCGCAGGGTTGCCAGTTACTGCTGGTGACAGACGGCGCTAAAACCATAGAGTATTTTACCCAGACCAGCTCAGGACTGATCACCCCACCCAAAGTGCAGGCTTTGGATACCACGGCTGGCGGTGATGCCTTTATTGGTGGTTTTTTATATGGCTTAAGCGGACATACTGATTTAGCAGGCTTTTTTACTCAAACCAAAGCACTGGAACAAACGCTGCATTTTGCCGCCCACTGCGGTGCTTATGCAGTGACCCAGCCCGGCGCCTTTACCGCCTTACCCGACTTGGCGGCAGTTAAAGCTCAGTTAACATGGCATGGCCATAAACTGCACGACTTCCCTTCTTCACTCTTTATTGGGGCCTGATATGAACTATTATTCGCAAGATTTCCTGCTGGCGCATTGCCAGAGCATTCTGGATTTTTATACCGACAGAGTAGTGGACAGCACTGGCGGCTATCATCAAAACTTTCTCGACGATGGCAGCCTGTTTGATACCCACTTTAAGCAGCTGGTCAGCAGCACCCGTATTATTGTCAATTACGCCACAGCGGCTTTGGTATTTCAGCGCGATGACTATCTGCAAATAGCAAAACATGGCCTGAAGTATCTGGAGCAGGTGCACTGGCAAGCTGACACCGAAACCTACGCCTGGATCTTAGAAAACCATCAACCACTGGATATGACACAACAAGCTTATGGGTATGCTTTTGTGTTGCTGGCCTACGCAGCTGCCCGTAAAGCCGGTTTAATTCACAGTGACGAGCCTTTATTCCGGGTCTATCAGCTATTGGAAAAACGCTTCTGGCAAGCCGATGCTGGTCTTTATGCCGATGAACTCAGTCCTGCAGGTGTCTTAAGCAGCTACCGGGGTCAGAACTCCAATATGCATTTATGTGAAGCCATGCTGGCAGCCTTTGAAGCGACGGGCAATGACCGCTTTCTGCAACGCGCCAATCAGCTGGCGTATAACATAGCTGTACGTCAGGCTGATTTAACTCAGGGACTGGTGTGGGAACACTACAACACGTCGTTCCAGCCCGATTGGGATTACAACAAAGCCGATCCAAAAAACCTGTACCG
>Ga0180008_1000522_pt1 | contig 31570 bp, 33 predicted proteins | sample MM_PW_MetaG_FD_121121 | JGI IMG/M metagenome (GOLD analysis project Ga0180008, IMG submission 121121) | Groundwater microbial communities from the Aspo Hard Rock Laboratory (HRL) deep subsurface site, Sweden - MM_PW_MetaG | ecosystem: Environmental > Aquatic > Deep subsurface > Groundwater... | reverse complement strand
TGCCGGGCGTGTAGAGGACTTTCACCTCCAAGTCACCAGCGTGGCCACCACAGCCAGCTGGTTGCGCTTACGCGCAACGCGCCATGCCTGGCGCACCATAAAAAAGGGCGACCGAAGTCGCCCAAATTGCCTTGCGTGCCCTTTGCTCTAACGGATTCAGCCCTGCTTGCGCTTGTGCGAATCCTGCCAGATGAAATAACCAACACCGACGAAGAAGGCGACCATCAGACCGACGGTGCCGATACCCGCGAGAACTACGACATCGATAAACATGGTTGCCTCCTGCTTGAAGCCTGTGTGGGAATGGCTTCAAGGTAACAGGGGGACGTTGGCTGCAATTGATCCAGATCAACAATGGGCCGGCGCTGTCCGCATGGCCTCGTCATTAACTGACCCAGATCAACGAATCAGCCTGCCGCCTAGTCAAATCAACGCTTTTTCGGTTTGCCGCCCGGCTTCTTCTTGCTCTTGGGCAATGGCAGGGCCTGCTCGAATGCGTCGCGCATTTCATTGAGCTTTTTATCCCGCAGGTCGTGGATGCGCTTATCGCGTTCGGCCGCGAAATCAATCAGCTTGTCGTCTTGGCTCATGGGCTCGGCTTGATCAAACGAAAGGTCAGGTTCAGGCGTGGCGCACAGGCACTGCGCGTTTTCGCCACTTGGTGCTGCCAATGATGCTGGGTTGGCCCGCGCATGACCAGCAGTGATCCATGCGACAACGGCAACGAGTGTTCAATACGCCTCTGCCCCTTGCGGCGCAGATCAAAACGCCGGGTGCCGCCCAGGTTAAGCGAGGCGATCAGCGGATTAACGCCTAGCTCGGCTTCATTATCACTGTGCCAGCCCATGGAGTCCTGGCCATCGCGGTAATAGTTGAGCAGCACACCATTAAGTGGCTGCCCTACCGCGGCGACTACCTGGGCGCGAATCTGCTCCAGCAAGGGTGTCCAGGGCAACGGTTGATGGCTCAAGCCAGAGTAGCGATAAGCGGCCTCGGCATCACCATACCAAGCCACCAGCCTTGGCACCGGCAGTTGCCGTCCGTAAATCTGCACCTGCGGTTGCTGCCAGGGGGTTTGTGCACTCAGCTCGGCCAGCCAATGGTCAGCGGTTGAGCGGTCCAACCACTGCGCGTGCAATTCCAGCTCAGCATTGGGTAGCGTTAAGGGGTTGTCGTCAAATAGATCCACGGGACCACACTCGCTGGACGTGACAACCCAGTGTGCACACCTCAGACCTCCACATCCACCCATAGCCCCTGACGCGGCAGCTCCTCAATGGCAGCTTCATCCTCGGCGTCCACCTCGCCTTCGGCCAGTTCCTCGGGCGTATAGCCATGTCGACGCTGGCGCCGGCGCTGTTCTTCGCGCAGCAGCATCTCGGCCTCCTGAGGATGCCGTTTGTCCAGGCTCACAGCACTTTCCTTGGCGCTTTCGGCGGCAGCCGTAACCGGCGGGATTTCCGGGCGCGGCTTGACCACATCGTTCTGCACGGTCACGGGGGCCAGGCTATGGGGGATCGGTGGCAGCATTTTTCAGCCCTCCTTTGGTCAGACTGTCGGCCAGCGAGGCCGCGACTTGAGCGCGGCCTCGCTACACTTTTGAGCAACCAAACCACACAAAGTGCCCGACGTGCAGTATTGCGCCTTTGGTCAGGCCCGACGCTGCGTTAACATAGTCGGCTTTTTTACGCGGGAGACAAGCATGGCGCAGTATGAACCGGGGCAACGCTGGATTAGTGACAGCGAAGCGGAGCTGGGTTTGGGAACCGTTCTGATGCAGGACGGCCGCATGCTCACCGTGCTCTACCCGGCCACCGGCGAAACCCGCCAGTACGCCATGCGCAGTGCGCCGTTGACCCGCGTACGCTTCTCGCCGGGCGATGAAATCACCCACTTCGAAGGCTGGAAGCTGACCGTACAGGAAGTCGACGACATCGATGGCCTGCTGGTCTATCACGGCCTCAATGCGCAGCACGAAAGCGTCACCCTGCCGGAAACCCAGCTGTCGAACTTTATCCAGTTCCGCTTGGCCAGTGACCGCCTGTTTGCCGGGCAAATCGACCCGCTGCCGTGGTTCGCCCTGCGCTACCACACCCTGGATTACACCAGCCGCCAGTTGCAGTCCAGCCTCTGGGGCTTGGGCGGCGTGCGGGCGCAACCGATTGCGCACCAGCTGCACATCGCCCGCGAAGTCGCCGACCGTATCGCCCCGCGCGTATTGCTGGCCGACGAAGTGGGCCTGGGTAAAACCATCGAAGCCGGCCTGGTAATCCATCGCCAGCTGCTCTCCGGGCGCGCCAACCGCGTGCTGATCCTGGTGCCAGAAAACCTTCAACACCAGTGGCTGGTCGAAATGCGCCGGCGCTTCAACCTGGATGTCGCGCTGTTCGATGAAGAACGCTTTATCGAGAGCGATGCCAGCAATCCGTTCGAAGACTGCCAACTGGCGCTGGTCGCACTGGAATGGCTGTGTGAAGACGAAAAGGCCCAGGACGCGCTGTTTGCTGCCGGCTGGGACCTGCTGGTGGTCGACGAAGCCCACCACCTGGTCTGGCACCCAGAGCACGCCAGCGCCGAGTACGCGCTGGTCGAACAACTCGCCGAGATAATCCCCGGCGTGCTGCTGCTCACCGCTACCCCCGAGCAACTGGGTCAGGACAGCCACTTCGCGCGCCTGCGCCTGCTCGACCCGAATCGCTTCCATGACCTCGAAGCCTTCCGCGCTGAGAGTGAGCACTACAAGCCGATTGCCGAAGCCGTACAGGAGCTGCTGGATAAAGGGCACTTGTCCGACGCCGCGCACAAAACCATCCATGACTTCCTCGGCGACAGCGGTGAAGAACTGCTCAACGCGGTGAATGCCGGCGACAGCGAAGCGTCGGCGCGCCTGGTACGTGAGCTGCTCGATCGCCACGGCACCGGCCGCCTGCTGTTCCGCAACACCCGCGCCGCCGTGCAGGGCTTCCCGGACCGCGAACTGCACCCCTACCCGCTGGCCAGCCCTGACGAGTACATGGAGCTGCCGATTGGCGAGCATGCGGACCTCTATCCAGAAGTCAGCTACCAGGCGCAGACCGATGTCGATGAAGACCAGCGCTGGTGGAAGTTTGACCCGCGCGTTGAGTGGCTGATCGACACGCTGAAGATGCTCAAGAAGTTCAAAGTCCTGGTGATCTGCGCCCACGCCGAAACCGCCATGGACCTGGAAGACGCCCTGCGCGTGCGCAAAGGCATTCCCGCCACCGTGTTCCACGAAGGCATGAGCATCCTTGAGCGCGACCGCGCCGCTGCCTACTTCGCCGATGAAGAATTTGGCGCCCAGGTGCTGATCTGCTCGGAAATCGGCTCGGAAGGTCGCAACTTCCAGTTCGCTCACCACCTGGTGTTGTTCGATCTGCCGGCACACCCGGACCTGCTCGAACAGCGTATCGGCCGCCTCGACCGGATCGGCCAGAAGCACCGCATCCAGTTGCACGTGCCGTACCTGGAAAACAGCCCGCAAGAGCGCCTGTTCCAGTGGTATCACCAGGCGCTGAATGCCTTCCTCGCCACCTGCCCGACCGGTAATGCCCTGCAGCACCAGTTTGGTAGCCGCCTGCTGCCGCTGCTGGAAAGCGGCGACGACGGTGAATGGCAAGCGCTGGTTGATGAAGCCACAGCCGAGCGCCTGCGCCTGGAAGACGAACTGCATGCCGGCCGTGACCGCCTGCTGGAACTCAATTCCGGCGGTGCCGGTGAGGGCGAGGCACTGGTCGAAGCCATTCTCGAACAGGACGACCAATTCGCCCTGCCGATCTATATGGAGCAGCTGTTCGACGCCTTTGGCATCGACAGCGAAGACCACTCCGATAACGCGCTGATCCTGCGCCCTAGCGAAAAAATGCTGGACGCCAGCTTCCCGCTCGGCGACGACGAAGGCGTGACCATCACCTACGACCGCGACATGGCGCTGGTGCGTGAAGACATGCAGTTCCTCACCTGGGAGCACCCCATGGTGCAGGGCGGCATGGACCTGGTGCGCTCAGGCTCGATGGGCAACACCGGCGTTGCGCTGATCAAAAACAAGGCGCTGAAACCCGGCACCGTGCTGCTGGAAATGCTCTACGTCAGTGAGGTGGTGGCGCCGCGCGCGCTGCAACTGGGCCGTTATCTGCCGCCAATTGCCCTGCGCTGCCTGCTCGATGCCAACGGCAACGACCTGGCGCACAAGGTGGCCTTTGAAACCCTCAACGATCAGTTGGAGAGCGTGCCCCGCGCCAGCGCCAACAAGTTCGTCCAAGCCCAACGCGACAGCCTCAACCCGCTGATTAATGCGGGCGAAAGCAAGGTCGCGCCGCGCCATAACGAACGCGTGGAAGAAGCCAAACGGCGCCTGGCTGCCGAGACTGACGAGGAACTGGCTCGCCTGATCGCCCTGCAAGCGGTCAACCCCAGCGTGCGTGACAGTGAACTCGACGCCCTGCGCCAGCTGCGTGAGCAAGGCCTGGCCATGCTCGACAAAGCCGCCCTACGCCTGGAAGCCATCCGCGTGCTGGTCGCCGGATAAGCCCAAGGGTTACCCCGGACAGCAAAAGGCCCGCGATTGCGGGCCTTTTGCTGTCCGGATCAAGCGTCAGGCTGGTACGACTTCAGCCATGCCTCGCTGCATCTGCGCAGCATCGCTGACAAAGCACCGCGAGGCCTGCACCAGCGCCAGCATGGTCATAAACAAGGCCACCGGAATCAGGAACATGGCGTTGTGCAGACCCACAGCTTTAAAGGACTCATTCATCTCACTCGCCCCCGCTGCGAGCATCGCCGCTTGCGAATAATGATCCGAGAGCACCCCAACTGCCACGGGACCCAAGCCACCACCGAGCAGATACAGGCCGGCAAAGAACAGCGCCATGGCCGTCGCACGCAGGCGCGGTTCGATCACATCCTGAATCGCGGTGTAGACACAGGTGTAAAAGTTGTAGGAAAACAACCAGCCGACGCTAAACAACGCCACAAAGACGGCGATCTCAACCCGCCCAGCAAACAGAGCGCAACCCGTCGCCACAGCGGCGATCAACATGCTCAGCGCAGCAAACAGCAGACGCCCGGTTTGCCAGCGCTGGTGAATCTTATCGGCCAGCCAGCCGCCCAAGGTCAGCCCCAACAAGCCCGTCAAACCGACAATAACGCCGGTAGCCATCGCCGCTTGCTCCAACGGCAGCAGGAAGTAGCGCTGCAGCATCGGCACCATAAATGAGTTGCACGCATAGGTGGCGAAGTTGAACGTCAGCCCCGCGACCACCAGCCACCAGAAGGTGCGAATCGCCAGCACCTTGCGTACCGGCTTATCCACCGGTGTTGTCAGCGACTTCACCTGTTCAGCCGCGCCGCGCGTAGGCTCTTTAATGAAGAACATAAACAGCGCCAGGATCAGCCCCGGTACTGCCGCAATAAAGAACGGCGCACGCCAGCTGTCGAAGGCCGCCACCATCGCCCCGATGGTGAAAAACGCCAACAGCAAACCAAGTGGCAACCCGAGCATAAAGATGCCCATGGCGCGAGCGCGCTTGTGTGCCGGGAACAAATCACCGATCAGCGAGTTCGCAGCCGGCGCATAGCTGGCCTCGCCAATCCCAACCCCCATGCGGATCAGCAGAAAACTCCAGAAATTCCAGGCCAGCCCATTGAGGGCGGTCAGGCCACTCCAGGCCGCCAAGCCCCAGCCCATGATTTTGCGCCGCGCGCCCGTATCAGCCATGCGCCCCAGCGGCACACCGGCAATCGCATAGACGATGGTAAAGGCAGTACCGATCAACCCTAGCTGCAAGTCGCTGAGGTCCCACTCCATGCGGATTGGCTCGATGATGATCGCCGGAATGGTGCGGTCGAAGAAATTGAACAGGTTGGCAAGAAAAAGCAGGCACAAAATGCGCCAGGCATTCGTCGCTTGAAGGGACTGCTGCTGCATGGGATCCATCTCTAATTATTGTTATCGAAGCACGTCAGCCACGTTTAGCCAGCTGCCGTGTCCAGCACCTACAAGTCCAATCTAGAGCCTTGCACCTGGGCTGTCTGTGACTATTTGCGCTGTGTATGCCGGGTAATGAGCGCCCCGGCAAACAGCTCACGCACGGCATGTTTCAGCTAGCCCGGTACGCGAAGCGCGACGGCGACCTGAAGAGCCATTGAGCGCAATTACGACAACCTTTCATCACGCAACAGCTCGCGCCACTCGCCAAGCCAGCCCAAGCCGGCACCAGTACCCGCTGCACCCGGCCGATACTCAGCCGCGAGCCAACCCCGATACCCCTGCTCACGCAAGGCTGCTAGCACTGGCACAAATTGCAGCTCACCCGTGCCCGGCGCGCCGCGCCCTGGATAATCGGCAAACTGCACATGGCCAATACGCCCGGCCAGCAGAGCAAGCCCCGCGGCGATATCCAAGCCCTGACGGGCCATGTGATAAAGGTCGTACTGCGCGCTCAGATTAGAGTGCGCAACGGCTTTGAGCAGCGCATCGAGCTGCTCCGGGGTATTGATCAGAAACCCTGGCATATCCAGTGGGTTGATTGCCTCGACCACCACAGCAATGCCCAATAACTGAAAGGCCTCGGCGGTCTTGCGCAGGTTGCTGACCAGGCAGGCCAGCGCCTGCTCAGGCTCAAGCCCCGCGGCCAGGCGCCCGGGCAACACGTTGACCAGCGCCGGGCGGACCATAGCGGCATAGCTCAGCGCCTCCTGCAACGCCGCCTCAAACTCGGCCTGACGTGCAGGCACCGCCGCCAAGCCCGCACCGCCGCTCATCAGATCACCCACCGGCAGGTTGATAAGCCGCAACGGCATACCTGCGGCCTCCAGCGCCTCCTTCAAAAGAATGGCCGGCAGCTCGTAAGGAAACTGAATTTCCACGCCATCAAAGCCGGCCGCCGCCGCAGCCACTACCCGCTCGATCAGCGGTAATTCCGTAAACAGCAGCGACAGGTTAGCGGCGATTTTCATGACTGAGACTCTTGATGCTTTGGCGCCCGGTACAGCTGCACCAGAGTTGCAGGATCACGTTCCAGATTGCCCTGGCTACCGTGCTGACGCATCAGTTGCGCGGCTAAACCACTGAGCGGCGTGGCCGAGCCGATTTGCTGCGACAGTTTGACCGCCGTATCCAGGTCCTTCAGCAGGGTGCGCACATGCCATTTGACGGGCTCGAACTGACTCTCGGCCATTTGCGGCGCGAGAATTTGCAGCGGTTTGGAGTCGGCAAAACCGCCGGCCAGCGCCGGGGCGATCAGGCTGGCATCGACACCTGCTTGCTCGGCCAGGGCCACCACTTCGGCGATCACCAGCGCGTTACAGGCGACAATCATCTGGTTGCACACCTTGGTGACCTGGCCTGCGCCTACATCGCCCATGCGCGTCAGGCGTTGCCCAAGATGCGCAAGAATCGGCCGCACACGCTCAACATCCTCAACCCGGCCACCGGCCATGATCGCCAAGGTGCCATTGGCCGCACCTGGAGTACCGCCGGACACCGGCGCATCGACCCAATGCATGCCACAACGAGCGTGCAACTCGGCGGCCATCGCACGGGTGGCTGCCGGTTCCAGGCTGGAGAAGTCCACCAACAGCTGCCCTGGCTTGGCCGTTTCAGCAATGCCACCCGGGCCGAACACCACCTCGCGCACCACCTCAGTGTTGGCCAAGCAAAGCATTACAATATCGGCCTGGGCGCAGAGCTGCGCCGGGCTCGCTACCGCGTGCGCGCCCAGCGCCTGCAGCGGGGTGCACTTCTCACTCGAACGGTTCCAGACCGTCAGCGCAAAACCAGCGGCCAGCAGGCGCTGGGTCATGGGCAGGCCCATCAGGCCAATACCCGCAAAGGCCAAAGCAGGAAGGGCTGTAGACATAAGCAGACTCCAAATCAATCAAGGCCGCTATCTTAGCCCAGGTTGCACCGGCATCCGCCTTGCCCCGTCAACGTCCGCACAATGGCGTACGGTTTTGCACGCCAACACAGAATTGACTGAAAACCGGTTGGCGCAGACCTGCTGCACTGGCCGGCATAAGCGACTTACAAGCCGTCTTTTTGCAGATGATCGAGATTAACCGGCTCGCCACTGTGCGCACCGAGCTTGGCACGAATGTCCTCGAACATCTGATCGAACTCGCTATGGCTACGCATAATCAGACTGCTGTTGGTGGGCAAACCATGTTTATGCGCCAGACGGCTGGCCACGCTGGCGAAGTTGTAGGCGGTGTCGCGGTGCAACTCGAAGACTTCTTCAAAGGCTTTGCCGTCCACCTGCCCTTGCATGCGCATGTGTAGCATCGCTCCTTCACTCGGGTCATGGCGCACCTCGTAATAGAGGTCGACGCTGAAGAGCGGCATCTCAGCCGTAGCGATGCTGTTGGCGCGATGCAAATGACCGGGCTCAAACATGCTGATGGTTCCCCTTATCAGTCAATAGTGCTGCCAGCATAGTTGCTCCGCTTGTGCATGGCGCACGCGCCAACTCAGTGCAGCGGTGCGCGCGCGAGCCGTTCTTGCGCCAGCACCCAGGGCGCGACGACCACCGCCCACAGCTCTGGATCGCGCTTTTGCAGGTCTTCAGCCTGGCTGTCATCAACTCGGCTCAACTGCCCTGCCGCCAGCCAGGCGGATACCTTGGCCTGGTCGTTCTGCGCCACCGCCTGCGCGACATCGATCAGGTCCTGCGCAGCGTCTACCAGCAACAACGCACCGCGGGCGAAGGTCGGTTGCAGCTCCTGCCAGGTAATCGGCGCCGTTTCGCCAAGCAGCTTGGCATAGAGGGTGCTAGGTTGTTCTGTCATGGGTAGCTCAGACATGGGGTGCCCTGTTAGTGATGGCTGTATTAGAAATCGGCCGCCATGATAGCGTCGACCCGCCTGCTGGCAAATTCGCGACGTCGCCAGCGACGAGAAAGACACGCCGTTTTTCTATACATTTGTTGTGTTAAAGCGACACCCCAAGGTTTTGCCCCCAGCAAGCTGCTTTCCAAGCCGCGAAGCCGCGCTCTACACTGCACCGGTACAGTTGCCGGGGGGATGGCCGGGGAAACAACCCGGTTCTGCAGCTTTGGCCGCCAGAACTACAACAATCAAAACCAATAAGAGTGGAGCACTATGAACAAGGCTACTAAGCAGATTTCCAAACTGTTTGCCGCCATGGCCATGGCTGGCGTTGCCAGCTACTCGGTAGCAGCAGACACCATCAAAATTGGCCTGGCAGGCCCCGTCACCGGCGCCGTCGCGCAATACGGTGAGATGCAGTTCATCGGTGCCAAAATGGCCATCGAGCAAATCAATAAAGCCGGCGGCGTAAACGGCGCAATGCTCGAAGGCGTGGTTTATGACGATGCCTGCGACCCGAAACAAGCGGTTGCCGTGGCCAACAAGATCGTCAACGACGAAGTTAAATTCGTGGTTGGCCACCTGTGCTCCAGCTCCACTCAGCCTGCGTCCGATATTTACGAAGACGAAGGCATCCTGATGATTACCGCGGCCTCCACCAGCCCGGATATCACCTCGCGCGGTTATGAACTGATTTTCCGCACCATCGGCCTGGACAGCCTGCAGGGCCCAACCGCGGGTAACTTCATCGCTGACCACGTTAAGCCCAAAGCTGTTGCCGTGATCCATGACAAGCAGCAGTACGGCGAAGGCATTGCCACCGCGGTCAAGCAGACCCTGGAAAGCAAAGGCACCAAGGTTGTTCTGTTCGAAGGCATCAACGCCGGCGACAAGGACTTCTCCTCGATGATCTCCAAGCTTAAGCAAGCCGGTGTCGACTTCGTTTACTACGGCGGCTACCACCCAGAGCTGGGCCTGCTGCTGCGCCAAGCGTCCGAGAAAGGCCTGAGCGTCAAGTTCATGGGTCCTGAAGGCGTGGGCAACAAGGAAATCTCGGCCATCGCAGGCCCGGCTTCCGAAGGCATGCTGGTCACCCTGCCGAAGTCGTTCGACCAGGACCCACGCAACCAGGCGCTGGTTGATGCGTTCAAAGCCAAGAACGAAGACCCAAGCGGCCCGTTCGTATTCCCTGCCTATGCTGCTGTTCAGGTAATCGCTGAGGGCATCACCAAAGCAGGCGGTACTGACACCGCGAAAGTGGCCGCCGCCCTGCGCGCCAATAGCTTTGATACCCCAACCGGCAGCCTGAGCTTCGATGAGAAGGGTGACCTGAAGGACTTCAGCTTCGTGGTGTACGAGTGGCACCAGGACGGCACCAAGTCCGAAGCCAAGTAAGCCTCCCCGCCTGAACCCAAAGCCCACTGCACATGCCGTGGGCTTTGCTTATTAGAAGAATTCCGGTTGCATGCTGCGCCTTAAGCGCTGCCTTGCGTGCCACCCAGGAGTTAGGCAATGCCTGATCTGTATCACTACCTGCAACAGCTGGTTAACGGCCTGACCGTTGGCAGCACCTACGCCCTGATAGCCATCGGCTACACCATGGTTTACGGCATCATCGGCATGATCAACTTCGCCCACGGCGAGGTGTACATGATTGGCTCGTATGTCGCGTTTATCGCGATTGCCGGCCTGACCATGCTGGGGCTCGACAGCCTGCCACTGCTGATGATCGCCGCCTTTGCCGGCAGCATCATTATTGCCAGTGCATACGGCTATAGCATAGAACGGGTCGCCTACCGGCCACTGCGCGGCGGTAACCGTCTCATCCCGCTGATTTCCGCCATCGGCATGTCGATTTTCCTGCAAAACGAAGTGCTGCTGGCCCAGGATTCGAAAGACAAAGCCATCCCTAACCTGCTGCCCGGCAACTTCGTGTTTGGTGAAAGCGCGATGAATGGCGTGGTGATTTCCTACATGCAGGTGCTGGTTTTCGTCGTCACCTTCTTCGTGATGCTCGGCCTGACCCTGTTCATCTCACGCTCCCGCCTGGGCCGCGCCTGCCGCGCCTGTGCAGAAGACCTGAAGATGGCCAACCTGCTGGGTATCAACACCAACAACATCATTGCCCTGACCTTCGTCATCGGCGCTGCCCTGGCCGGTGTCGCCGCGGTGCTGCTGGGCATGCAATACGGCGTGATCAACCCCCACTTGGGCTTCCTCGCCGGGATCAAGGCCTTCACCGCCGCGGTACTGGGCGGCATCGGCAGCATTCCGGGCGCGGTTCTCGGTGGCCTGTTACTCGGTCTGGCCGAGGCGTTTGGTGCCGATATTTTCGGCGACCAATACAAGGATGTGGTGGCCTTCAGCCTATTGGTGCTGGTGTTGCTGTTCCGTCCTACGGGCATCCTCGGTCGCCCGGAGGTTGAAAAAGTATGAGTACTGCCATCACCAAAAACCTCAAGACCGCGATTTTCAGCGCCCTGCTGGTGCTGGCCGTGGCCTATCCGGTGCTCGGCCTGAAGCTGACGACTGTGGGCATCAAGCTCGAAGTGCAAGGCGCCAGCCCGGCAATTATCTGGACCATCGCTGGCTGCGCCATCGCCATGTTCTTTTGGCAATTGTTCCGCAGCCAACTGAGTGCGGCCTGGAACCAGGTACCCAGCCTGCCGAGCGTGCCGAGCAAGGCGAGTAACTTCCTCACCCTGCCCTCGACCCAGCGCTGGATCATCCTTGGCCTGATCATGGTCGCCCTGGCCTGGCCGTTCTTTGGTTCGCGCGGCGCGGTGGATATCGCCACCCTGATCCTGATCTACGTAATGCTCGGCCTGGGCTTGAACATCGTGGTCGGTTTGGCCGGCTTGCTCGACCTGGGTTACGTCGGGTTCTATGCAGTTGGTGCCTACAGCTATGCGCTGCTGTCGCACTACTACGGCCTGGGCTTCTGGGTGTGCCTGCCGATTGCCGGCCTGATGGCGGCATTCTTCGGCTTTATCCTCGGTTTCCCGGTGCTGCGTCTGCGCGGTGACTATTTGGCCATCGTCACCCTCGGTTTCGGCGAGATCATCCGCATCCTGCTGCGCAACATGACCGAGCTGACCGGCGGCCCCAACGGCATCAGCAACATCGACAAACCGACGCTGTTCGGCCTGTCGTTCGAGCGCCGCGCCGCTGAAGGGATGCAAACCTTCCACGAGTATTTTGGCGTCGCCTACAACTCGATCAACAAGGTGATCTTCCTCTACCTGATCGCCCTGCTGCTGGTGTTGCTGACCCTGTTCGTGATCAATCGCCTGCTGCGCATGCCGATTGGCCGCGCCTGGGAAGCCCTGCGTGAGGACGAAATCGCCTGCCGCGCGCTGGGTATGAACCCAACCATCATCAAGCTCTCGGCGTTCACCCTGGGCGCGACCTTCGCCGGTTTCGCTGGCAGTTTCTTCGCCGCGCGCCAAGGGCTGGTGACACCGGAATCGTTCACCTTTATCGAGTCGGCGATCATTCTGGCCATCGTCGTGCTGGGCGGCATGGGCTCGCAACTCGGCATCATCCTCGCCGCTGTGGTGATGATCCTGCTGCCCGAGCTGATGCGTGAGTTCAGCGAGTACCGCATGCTGATGTTCGGTGCGCTGATGGTATTCATGATGATCTGGCGTCCGCAGGGCTTGCTGCCCATGCAACGTCCGCACCTGGAGCTGAAACGATGAGCCGCCCGATTCTAGAAGTAAGCGGCCTGTCCATGCGCTTCGGCGGCCTGCTGGCCGTCAACGGCGTCGGTTTGTCCGTGAAAGAGAAGCAAGTAGTGTCGATGATCGGCCCCAATGGTGCTGGCAAGACCACCGTGTTCAACTGCCTGACCGGCTTCTACCAGCCCACCGCGGGCAGCATCAGCCTGGATGGCGAGCGCATCGAGGGCCTGCCGGGCCACAAGATCGCCCGCAAAGGCGTAGTCCGCACCTTCCAGAACGTGCGCCTGTTCAAAGACATGACCGCGGTGGAAAACCTGCTGGTGGCGCAACATCGCCACCTCAACACCAACTTCCTCTCCGGACTGTTCAAGACCCCGGCGTTTCGCAAAAGCGAGCGCGAGGCCATGGATTACGCCGCGCATTGGCTGGACCAGGTCAACCTGACCGAGTTCGCCAACCGCCCGGCCGGCACCCTGGCCTACGGTCAGCAACGCCGCCTGGAAATCGCCCGCTGCATGATGACCCGCCCGCGCATCCTGATGCTCGACGAACCCGCTGCCGGCCTCAACCCGCGCGAAACCGACGACCTCAAGGCGCTGATTGGCATGCTGCGCGATAAGCACAACGTGACCGTGCTGCTGATTGAGCACGACATGAAACTGGTCATGAGCATTTCCGACCACATCTATGTGATCAACCAGGGCACGCCCCTGGCGGACGGTACGCCGGAGCAAATCCGCGAGAACCCGGACGTGATCAAAGCCTACTTGGGGGAAGCGTGATGCTGTATTTCGAGAACGTTTCCACCTTCTACGGCAAGATCCAGGCACTGCACGACGTCAACGTTGAAGTGCGTCAAGGTGAGATCGTCACCCTGATCGGCGCCAACGGGGCCGGCAAGTCGACCCTGCTGATGACCCTGTGCGGCAACCCACAGGCCAGCAGCGGCAGTATTCGCTACCAAGGCGAAGAACTGATCGGCATGGACACACCCGAGATCATGCGCAAGAGCATTGCCGTGGTCCCGGAAGGTCGCCGCGTGTTCGCCCGCCTGACCGTGGAGGAAAACCTGGAAATGGGCGGGTTCTTCGGCAGCAAAGCCGATAACCAGGAGCAGATGGACAAGGTCTTGCTGCTCTTCCCGCGCCTGAAGGAACGCTTTGCCCAGCGCGCTGGCACCATGTCCGGTGGTGAACAGCAAATGCTCGCCATCGGCCGTGCGCTGATGAGCAAGCCGACCCTGCTGCTGCTCGATGAGCCGTCGCTGGGCTTGGCACCGATCATCATCCAGCAGATTTTCGACATCATCGAACAGCTGCGCAAAGATGGCGTGACGGTGTTCCTGGTCGAGCAAAACGCCAACCAGGCGCTCAAACTCGCGGACCGTGGCTACGTGCTGGAAAACGGCCGAATCGTTATGCAGGGCAGCGGTGAAGAATTGCTAACCAACCCTAAAGTACGCGATGCGTACCTAGGCGGCTAACCACCCGCGCAATAAAAAACCGCCCCCTTGGGCGGTTTTTTATTGCCGCGTAAAAAGCGAGACCTGGAGCATTTCCACTGGGCAGCAGATTTATCGTCGCCATCCGCCTGATCTTCCGTGCATAGCCGCTACGGACAGTTACAATAGCGACCCTTTGTTTTTGATGACTGCTTTTTATGACCGAGCCTGTTCGCCTGTCCAAACGCCTGATTGAAGTGATCGGCTGTTCGCGCCGCGAGGCCGAGCTGTATATCGAGGGCGGCTGGGTCACGGTGGACGGCGTGGTCGTCGAAGAGCCGCAATTCAAAGTTGGCGAGCAACGCGTCGAGTTACTCGCTGATGCCGTGCTCACCCCCAGCGAGCCGGTTACCCTGCTGCTTAACGTACCTGCCGGGCACTACCCGGATCGCGCCATCGAGAGCATCGGCGCAGCTAACCATTGGGCAGACGACGCCAGCGGCATCCGCCCACTGAAAAGTCATTTCGCCCGCCTGAATAGCTGCGCACCGCTGCAAGCCGGTGCTGATGGCCTGCACGTGCTGACTCAGGACTGGCGTATCGAACGCAAGCTGAAAGAAGACCTGAGCAAGCTTGAGCAGGAGTATGTGGTCGAGGTCATCGGCACCTTGAGCGCCAGCCAACTCAAGCGCCTGGCTCAGGGCCTGATTTTTAACGGCGTGGCCTTGCCGCCGTGCAAAGTCAGCTGGCAGAACGAAACGCGCCTACGCTTCGCCTTGAAGAATCCACTGCCCGGCCAGCTTGTCTTTATGTGCAACAGTGTCGACCTCAAGGTACTGAGCATGAAGCGCATCCGCATCGGCGGCGTGTCGATGGGCAAGGTGCCGCCTGGGCAGTGGCGCTACCTGGCCGGCAAAGAACGTTTCTAATTTTTTAGCTGATGCGTCTTGTGCATCAGCCCTTTTCAGGATCACCCCATGCTTAATAACGACATACTGCGCAGCCTGCGCTACACCCTCAACATCAGCGATGCGCAGATGGCCGAAATCTTCCAGCTGAGCGGCAAAAAAATCAGCGTCGCCGAGCTCAGCCCGCTGCTGAAAAAGGATGATGAAGAGGGTTTTACCGTTTGCGACGATGAGTTGATGGCGCACTTTCTCGATGGCCTGGTGTACTTCAAGCGTGGCAAAGATGAAAGCCGTCCGGGCCAACCTTTCGAGCTGCCGATCACCAACAACATCGTGCTGAAAAAATTGCGCGTGGCGTTCGAGCTGAAAGAAGACGACATGCATGCGGTCATGAACAGCGTCGACTGCCCGGTTTCCAAACCGGAAATGAGCGCACTGTTCCGCAAAGTCGGCCATAGCAATTACCGCGCCTGTGGTGATCAATTCCTGCGTAACTTCCTCAAGGGCCTGACCCTGCGCGTACGCGGCGAATAACTCAGTTTTTTGCCATGCGCCCTGCATGGCAGCGTATTTCCAAGAGCAATAGTGCCTGCCGCACGGCAGGCGCACGATTAGGCTGGTGGCATTCATCCCCCTGAGGAGTTGCCATGCACCCCTACTTTGATCTGCAAGGTCGCACCGCTCTGGTTACTGGCGGTACCCGCGGCATCGGCAAGATGATCGCCAAAGCCTTTGTTGAAGCGGGCGCCACGGTTTACGTGTGCGCCCGTGATGGCGAAGCCTGCGCACAAACCGCCACCGAGTTGTCAGCCTTTGGCACCTGCCATGGCATCGCCGCCAACCTGGCCAGCGAAACAGGTGTGCAGGTATTGGCCGAGCAACTGGCAGAGAAGATCGGCAGCCTGGATATTCTGGTCAACAACGCTGGCACCACCTGGGGCGCGCCACTGGAGAGCTACCCAGCCAAGGGCTGGGAAAAGGTCATGCAACTCAACGTCACGTCGGTGTTCAGCTGCATCCAGCAATTACTGCCACTGCTGCGCAAGGCCGGCAGCGCCGCCAACCCGGCGCGGGTAATCAACATCGGCTCGGTCGCAGGCATCACCTCGCATGGCGAAAACGCTTACGCCTACGGCCCGAGCAAAGCCGCACTCCACCAGTTGTCACGGATGCTGGCGCGCGAACTGGTGAGCGATCACATCAACGTGAACGTCATCGCGCCTGGACGCTTCCCCAGCAAGATGACCCAACACATTGCCGGCGATGAGGCGGCCATGGCCGAGGACACGGCATTAATTCCGATGCAGCGCTGGGGGCGTGAAGAAGAAATGGCCGCCCTGGCGATCAGCCTGGCCAGTACCGCCGGCGCCTATATGACTGGCGCAATCATCCCCATCGACGGTGGTTTTAGCCTCTAGTCAGGTACTATGGCGGCGTTTTCACTCGATCACGCCGCCATGTCTTATTCTGTTTCGCCCATCGGTTTTGTGCGCTCCTGCTTCAAGGAGAAGTTCGCCATCCCCCGCCAGCCGCAACTCGCCCCCGCCGCCCGCGGCGTGCTGGAACTGCGTGCACCTTTCGATAATGGCGATGCGGTACAAGGCCTGGAGCAGGTCAGCCATGTCTGGCTGCTGTTTCTGTTTCATCAGGCACTGGAAGACAAACCACGGCTCAAGGTGCGCCCGCCACGACTGGGCGGTAATCAATCGGTCGGGGTATTCAGCACCCGCGCCACCCATCGGCCCAACGGCATCGGCCAGTCCGTGGTCAAGCTGGATAAGGTCGAACCGGGCAAGCTCTGGCTCTCCGGTATTGATCTACTCGATGGCACCCCGGTATTGGATATCAAACCCTACGTGCCCTATGCCGATAGCGTGGCAGGTGCCTACAACCGCATCGCCGACAGTGCGCCAGCATTGATCGACGTCAGCTGGCAGGACAGCGCACTCACCCAGGCCCACGATCACGGCCAACGCCTGGCTGAGCCCTTGGTCGAGCTGATCGAACAATGCCTGACCCAGGACCCTCGCCCGGCCTATCAGCAGCCTTCCCCCGAGCGCCGCTACGGTGTCCGCTTCTGGGACGTTGATGTGCACTGGCATTACCCGCAGCCAGGCTGCATCCGCGTGCTGGATGTGGTGTTGGCCGGCTGACAGCTACAGAGCGGACCGCACCTCTTTGCGCCAAGAGCCGGAAGACTCGCAGCAGATGCTAATCTTGTCTTATATTTGAAGTCTAAATGTATACAAAAAAGGAATCACTGATGCTTGAACGCCCCGGCCGCCTCAATGGCTTACGCCATATCGCCCTGCTCGTGCCCAACCTGGAAGCCTGCGAACGCTTTTACGTGGACATCCTCGGCATGCAGGTGCTGCACCGCGCCAATCCAGACTTGGTTTACCTGACCTGCGGCAATGACAACCTCTCCCTAGGCCGTGCCTTTGCCCCCAGCAGTGGCGAACAAGCCGTCGATCATTACGGTTTTATCGTCGACAGCATCGAGGAGCTCCACGCCTGGTATCACTTCTTCAACGAACAGGGCGTGACCTTGCTTGACCGGCCATTCGCCCATGGTGATGGTGCGCACAGCTTCCACCTGCTCGATCCCGCCGGCAATAAGGTACAGCCGATCTACCATCCGGCAATCTCCGGACAGCGTTTCAGCAACGCGCATTAACGGCGGAGTGGGTTGTTTATGCGATGCGCCTTAGCTGCGTTCGTGCTCAGTTGAGGCCAGACGGGCCACTGTTTACCGAGATTGCACTCACCGGATAAAAAAGCGTTCCCTGTCATGCGCCTTGCAGGTAAGTTGGACATGCTGGCTATACTGCCAAAAGGCCAGTAACCGGCTTACCCCGCCTATACCACGCACCGACTTATTGTGAACGTATGCCACTCAGCCGTTACGTCCCCACCGAAAACCTTGTTGACCTGCTCCTCGATGCCATCTGTGTCGTGGACAAAAGCGGGCGCTTTGTTTTTGTCAGCGCGGCCTGCCAGCGTATTTTTGGCTACCGCGCAGACGAAATGATCGGCAAGCCCATGATCGACATGGTGCACCCTGATGACCGGGTAAAAACGCTACAGGCCGCAGCGGAGATAATGGAGGGGGTGCACAAACCGCATTTCGAGAATCGCTACCTGCGCAAGGATGGGCAAACGGTGCACATTCTCTGGTCTGCACGCTGGTCGGACAATGACCAGGTGCGCATTGCAGTCGCCCATGACATCACCGCTCGCAAGCGCAGCGAAGCGATCCAGGCGGCGCTGTACGGCATCGCGGAGGTCGCGCACTCGGCAAAAGACTTACTTGCGCTGTTTCAGCAGGTGCACTTAATCATCGACGAGTTACTGCCTGCCATTAACTTCTCAGTTGCACTCTACGATGAACAGCACGACGCCCTGACCTTCCCCTACCCCGCTATTCCTAATGAACAGCGCCACGACGCCGCTCACTTGCATGTCGCCACACTGAGCGCTGAAGTCATCCAGACCAGTAAAACCCTGTTGCGCACCTCGGCCACCGAAGCGCTTGCAAGCAACTCACCGACGCAATACTGGCTGGGCGTGCCATTGCAATCGCATAAAGGCGTGATAGGCGCATTAATCGTCCGCAATACTGCACTGAGCGACGGTTATAACGGCGATGAGCAAGAACTCCTGCAGTTCGTCTCGACTCAGGTCGCAACGGCCATAGAGCGCCAGCAAATGCTCAACCGCTTGCAGTTTATGGCGCAGTACGACCCGCTGACTCAGTTGCCTAATCGCGAACTGCTGCGCGACCGGTTACAAACCGCCCTGGCACGCGCACGCCGCGAGCAGTCACAGGTGGCGGTGTTGTTTCTTGATCTGGACAAATTCAAGCAGGTCAATGACACCCTCGGCCATGCCGCCGGCGACCTCTTGCTACAGGGCGTGGCGCAGCGCATCCAGCAATGCCTGCGTGAGGTCGATACGGTAGCCCGCTTTGCCGGCGATGAATTTGTCATATTGCTTGAGGACTTTTCTTCAGCCGAACATGCCAATGCAGTGGCCGAGAAAATTCGCCAGAGCCTCAATCACCCCTTCGACCTGCACGAGCAAAGCCAGACCATCCTGCCGAGCATCGGCATTGCCCTGTATCCGCAGCACGCCCTGGATGAGCAGCAATTGCTGCAGCATGCCGACAACGCCATGTATATGGCCAAGCAGAAAGGCGGCAACCGCGCTCACAGCGCCCTGCAAGTGAGTGAAACACACAGTAAAAAGCCCGCTGATTAGCGGGCTTTTTACTGTGGTTAAGCGCTTACTTTTCGACGAACGCCCGCTCAATCAAATAGTCGCCGGGCTCGCGCATGCGCGCAGAAACCTGCAAGCCGAACTCGTTCAGCACCTCGCTGGTTTCGTCGAGCATGCTCGGGCTGCCGCAGATCATCGCGCGGTCATCCTGCGGGTTAATCGGTGGCAGGCCGATGTCCTTAAACAGCTTACCGCTGCGCATCAGGTCAGTCAGACGGCCCTGATTCTCGAACGGCTCGCGGGTCACCGTTGGGTAGTAGATCAATTTGTCTTTCAGCGCCTCACCAAAGAACTCGTTTTGCGGCAAGTGCTCGGTGATGAACTCACGGTAGGCCACTTCATTCACATAGCGTACACCGTGAACCAGGATGACCTTTTCGAAGCGCTCGTAGGTTTCCGGGTCCTGAATCACACTCATAAAAGGCGCCAGACCCGTGCCGGTGCTGAGCAGATACAGGTGCTTACCCGGCTTGAGATCATCCAGCACCAGGGTGCCGGTGGGTTTCTTGCTGATGACGATCTCGTCGCCTTCCTTCAGATGCTGCAGCTGCGAGGTCAGCGGACCGTCCGGCACCTTGATGCTGAAAAACTCCAGATGCTCTTCCCAATTCGGGCTGGCGATCGAGTAGGCGCGCATCAGCGGGCGACCGTTATCCTGCTGCAGGCCGATCATCACAAACTGACCATTCTCGAAACGCAGACCCGGATCGCGGGTGCACTTGAAGCTGAACAACGTATCGTTCCAGTGATGAACACTCAGAATACGCTCAGCGTTAAGGTTGCTCATGCTCGGGGCTCCGCAGAAGGTAATGTAGCCAGCGCGCTTTGGCGCAATTGCGGGGCATTGTAATGAGCGACTCAATATCTGTTAACTTGATTATCAAGATATAGGTTATCGGTTATATAGATATGCGATTTACGATCAGGCAACTGCAAATTTTCGTCGCCGTAGCCCAACAGGAAAGCGTCTCGCGAGCGGCGGATTCATTGGCCCTGTCGCAATCGGCGACCAGCACCTCACTGAGTGAACTGGAGCGTCAATCCGACTGCCAACTGTTCGACCGCGCTGGCAAACGTTTGCGCCTTAATGCCCTTAGTCTGCAGTTACTGCCCCAGGCCGTCGCCCTGCTCGACCAGGCCAAGGAGATCGAACGCCTGCTGGGCGGCAAGAGCGGCTTTGGCTCGCTGAATGTCGGCGCCACCCTGACCGTCGGTAACTATCTAGCCACGCTGCTGATCGGTAACTTCATGCAACGCCACCCCGAGTGCCGGGTCACGCTGCAGGTGCACAACACGGCTTATGTGGTGCAGCAGATTGCCCACTACGAGCTGGATATGGGCATGATCGAAGGGGATTGCCAGCACCCGGACATCGAGGTGCAGCCTTGGGTTGAAGACGAGCTGGTGGTGTTCTGTGCGCCGCAGCATGCGCTGGCGCAACGCCGCGAGGCGAGTTTGGAAGAGCTGACGCACGAGGCATGGATACTGCGTGAGCAAGGCTCTGGCACCCGCCTGACCTTTGACCAGGCCATGCGTCATCACCGCAGCGGCCTGAATATCCGCCTGGAGCTGGAGCACACTGAAGCGATCAAACGGGCGGTGGAGTCAGGCCTGGGGATTGGCTGTATTTCCCGCCTGGCGCTGCGTGATGCATTTCGCCGTGGCAGCCTGGTGGCGGTGGAAACACCTGAGCTGGACCTGCGCCGGCAGTTCTACTTTATCTGGCACAAACAGAAGTACCAGACTGCCGCCATGCGTGAATTTATCGAGCTGTGCCGTGCCCTGACTGCCGGAGTCACGCGCAGTGATCAGATTGTTCTGCCGACCATCGCCTGAACTGAAAATTAACCGAGCAGGATAATTGCCCACACCAGGGCAATCAGGCTGAGGGCAATAAACTGGGCGGCGCTGCCCATATCCTTGGCGTTCTTCGACAGCGGGTGCAGTTCCAGCGAGATGCGATCAATCGCCGCTTCTACCGCCGAATTGAGCAACTCAACGATCAGCGCCAGCAGGCACACAGCAACCATTAACGCGCGCTCGACGCGACTGACATCCAGAAAGAACGCCACAGGCACCAGCACCAGATTGATCAACAGCAGCTGGCGGAATGCGGCTTCGCCAGTGAATGCAGCACGCAGGCCGGCCAGCGAATAACCGGTGGCATTAAGAATACGTTTAAAGCCCGTTTGGCCTTTGAATGGCGACATCATCACGACCATGTGCAGAGAAGCCCGGCAGGCTACGCCAAGCCGTGGATAAAAGCACTTCAGTTAGAGGGTATCGATTCCAACTGCTGCAACAGCAACGCCGCCTGCGTGCGAGTGCGCACACCCAGCTTGCGGAAAATCGCCGTGACATGGGCTTTCACCGTGGCTTCAGACACGCTCAGTTCATAAGCGATCTGCTTATTCAGCAAACCGTCGCACACCATGGTCAACACGCGGAACTGCTGTGGCGTGAGGCTGGCCAAGCCTGCACTGGCGGCCTTCGCCTCGGCCGACAAGGCAATCGCTTCCGGGCTCTGCTGCGGCCACCACACCTCACCGTCGAGCACCAGGCGCACAGCTTGCTGAATGGTTTCCAGCGGGCTGGACTTGGGAATAAAGCCGCTGGCCCCGAACTCCCGCGAACGCGCAACGATGGTCGGTTCTTCCTGGGCAGAAATCATCACCACCGGGATATGCGGGTATTGCCCACGCAGCAACACCAAACCCGAAAACCCGTAGGCACCCGGCATGTTGAGATCAAGCAGGACCAGATCCCAATCGGTTTTCTCCGCCAGACAGGCCTCAAGTTCGGCAATGCTGGCCGCTTCAACCAGCTTTACATCCGGGCCCAGCCCCAGCGTCAGGGCCTGCTGCAAGGCGCTGCGGAACAAGGGGTGATCATCAGCAATAAGGATTTCAAATGCGGCCATGGTGAATCCTGTTTTTGTTATGTGGATACCCGCCAGGGGTAATGTCCAAGGCTCGGAACAGTACGTGCAGGGCGCAGGGTTGCCGCGCAAGCAAACCTGATATCGCAGAAAAGCGCCCCAGCATGCCGAGCGCTGACGGGGTGGTCAAGCACGATGCTTTGCGGCACAGTTCGCAGCTTTGCCGACGAGAGCCTGAAATGCGAAGCCACGCCCTGCGCGCTGACCTGTTGATGCTAGTGACCGCCATGATTTGGGGCTCATCCTTTGTCGCCCAGCGCTTGGGCATGGATTCGATCGGACCGTTCCTTTATACCGGTCTGCGCTTTGCGCTGGCCGCGGTGATTCTGCTGCCCGTGCTGCGTCTGCTGGAGAGCCGCACCAGCAGCACTGCTGCGGTCGTACCGTTAAACCGTCAGCTGCTGCGCGGCGGCGTGCTGATGGGCCTGGCCCTGGCGCTGGGGATCAACCTGCAGCAGGTTGGCCTGCTATTCACCAGCGTGACTAACTCCGGCTTTATCACCGGGCTGTACGTGATTGTCGTGCCGCTACTCGGACTGTTTATCGGCCACAAGACCGGCCTGGGTATCTGGCTGGGAGCTTGCCTCGCGGTAGTCGGGATGTTCTTACTGAGCGTCGGCGAGGGCTTTCATGTGGCCTCCGGCGATTGGCTGCAACTGGCCGGCGCCTTCGTTTGGGGCGTGCATGTGCTGCTGGTGGGGTTCTTTGCCGGCCGTCATGACCCACTGCGACTGGCCTTGGTGCAGTTCATCACCTGCGCGGTGATCAGCCTGGTGCTGGCGCTGATCTTTGAAGAAATTCAGCTGCACGCGATCATCGCGGCAGGGCCTGCACTTCTCTATGGCGGAGTGATTGGCGTGGCCGTCGGCTTTACCCTGCAGGTGGTGGCGCAGAAAGACGCCATCGCCTCCCACGCCGCCATTATTCTCTCGCTGGAGGCGGTATTCGCCGCCATCGCCGGGGCCTGGTTGCTAGGCGAGTCACTGGAGCTGCGCGGCTACTTCGGCTGTGCATTGATGTTCGCCGGCATGCTACTGGCGCAGCTGTGGCCGAGAAAACTGGCCCCGCATCAGGCCGCTTAAAACCTGTCTTGCCGAGCCTGTGGTTACCCGGGCTCGGCAAAGCCGTTCGATGACGCCGGGCGGCTAGAGGAACTCGCGCAGGCGATCGTGCAGTGGATCATCCAGCGTTACCGCCCGCGGCGCCTTGGCGGCCAGGTAGTGCTGGCTGAAAACATCCAGATAGGCATTCAAACCATCAGCGGCGCGCTGGTCACCCGCCAGTTCCAAGCACAGGGCCGCGACTTCCGCGGTACAGAAGTGATCGTCACGTTTGGAGCGGCGCAGCTTGTAGCGTGACAGCTGCTCGGCCTGCAGGCTCAGCACCGGCAGGCTATCGAGGTAAGGGCTTTTGCGAAACATCTTACGCGCCTCGCTCCAGGTGGCATCCAGCAGCACAAACAGCGGCCGCTTGCCGCTCTCAGGGCGCACCTCGCTGACCACCCGTTCGGCGGCCACATATTCACCCGGAAACACCAGATAAGGCTGCCACTGCGGGTCGCGCAGCAATGCTGGCAGGTCGGCATCGACCTCCACCCTTGACCAACCAAACGCCGAGGTATCGGCCAACACATCGGCAATCAGCCAACCGGTATTGCTCGGTTTGAGCGCCTCAACATCATGCATCAACAAGCACACCGCAGAGCGGGCCGCGATACGTGGCCGCCAGGCACACAGACAGTGGGTCACCGCCAAGCGGCAATTATCACAGCGCACCGAGCGACTGCCACGGGCGAGAAAAGGTTTGGCACTGCGGGCAATCCGCGCAGCCCGCAAACGCGCGACAGCGTGGCTCATCAGGCATTCACCTGACAAAAGAAGAAGGACGGCATGGGTGATCCTGGGTCGACAAGCGCGGCAGTCTAACAAAGCCCGCCACGGCGTATTCAACCATACGTCTTGCGCCGCCAGCGCCGGCAACAGCGCAAGGGCCCGCGGACGAGTAAGATAGGCGCCACTGAACCTCTACCGGCGACTGCCGGTCAGAGGTGTCGAGACGACTTTGGAGAATCCCATGCTGCGTTTGACCAGCCTGACCCTGGCCTTGAGCCTGCCGCTGTTTGCCCAGGCGGCCACCCTGAAAGACTTTGAACTGAGTAAAGCCCTGGAACAAGTGGCGCGCGAAAGCAGCGTGGGTACACCACGGGCAATCAATGAAGACATTCTCGATCAAGGCTATACCGTTGACGGCAGTGAGCTGGTCAACCACCTCAGCGTGCGCAGCGAACATGCCGCCAAGATGCGCGGCAACCCTGATGTGGTGCGCGCACAACTGGCTAACAGCGTGTGCCGCAATAACGGTTATCGCCAGCTGCTGGCACGCGGCGCGGTGCTGCGTTATGAGTTCAGTGAGTACAAAAGCAACCGCCCGGTGACCACCGAGCGGTTCAGTAAAGCCGACTGCGGCCTCTAAGCCGCAACCGCTGGCTTCGCGCGACAAGGCTCAATCAGCCAGCGTCGCGCACGCCCCAGGGCTAACGCAGGCAGCGCGGGTCACCATGCCCCTGCACCGCCGCGAGTTCATCTGCATTGAGCAGCTCGCCCAGAGGTTTATCCAGCAACCCTGCTGCGGCTTCCAGCACATGCCCCCAGCTGGCGTGATTGGCGAACAACATGCCCGGCTCATCCAACGTGCCGCCGCGATTGCGGTAACCCAACACGCGACTCTGGCCACCATTACCCAGCAGCGGCCAGAGATGCCCGCGCGCCACTTCCGGGCGCATATGGGTGAGGAGCACGCGCCGTGAACAGGCGGCGGGGAATAACTGCTCAACCCGCTCGGCAGCGGTCATCCCAGCCGCTTCCCAATGGTCACGTGGCTCACGGAAACGCCCGGGCTCCTGCAGATAGACCAAACGCCAGGCGCAACCGGCCTCACTGAGACGAACAGCCGCACGCTGCATTTCCGCCAGCTGATAACTGCCTGTAGCGATCAAGAGCACAGGTTGCGCGCCGGGGTTCTCGGCCACGAGTAGAGCGCCGTCTTGCGCCAACTGTTCGGCTTGCTCAGGGCTGAAGACATAAGGCCGCTCACGTTTGGCAATCACCATGCATGCCAGTTGCCCCCGTGCCTGATAGATGCCCGGCAACAACGCCAATACCGAGTTATGGTCAGCCGGAAACACCACCCGGACCATGTCGCTCATTTCACCGAGCAAGGCCTCGCAGAAGGTGGTGTCCTGGTGCGACTGCTGATTCTTACCGTTCTCCCAGGTGTGTGAGGTGGCCACCAGCGGCCAGCCCAGCCAACCGGCCGGACGCCCAGCTTCTTTCTGTTGGCGGGCAAAGATGATGCGCTGACGCACCGCGCCGAGCATCTTCACGCAGAAGGCCTCATAGCTCGCCACTAGGTTCAGGCCACCCTGATTGGCCAGGCAGGCAGACACCACCGCTTCTTCGTTGAGCGCAGTGATGATCGCGCCATCGAGCGCTTCCAGCGGGCTTTCCGGTGCGATAACACGATGCTTGAGCGCCTCGAGCACACCACCAAGACGGTTGCTGGCCAGCTCATCCGGGTTGCCGACCCGTGGGCGCAGCTGCGGGTTAGCACGCACCAGATCGACAAAGAATCGGTCCAGAGCCAGCATCGGCGAGCAGGCGCGCTGCTGATACTGCAGCGCAGGCAGCTGTGCCAACGACGGCTGGCGTTGTGCCAAGGGGTTGTCCCGCTCCAGCGCCCGCGTGCCTCGCGCCTCAAACAGCGCGCAGGCAGCACGCAGCTCATCCGGGGCGACCCACAGCGGCGCGGCATGCTGATTGAATAGCGCACGCGCGGCCTCATCGCTATGCGGGCTGGCTGGTAACGGCAGGTTATGCGCGGCATTGCTGCCGGCCCCATAAAAGCCGAAGCCTTTTAGTGTTTCAGCAATGCCATAGGGCATCGGCAGCGGGTAATTCAGCACACCGTCGCGCAGTTCCTGCACGCGGCGGCTCGTGCGCTGCTCCATTTCCCACAGCGCGCACACAAAAGCCGCCGGGTCGCGCCCATCGAAGCTCACCGGGTCAAAACTGCAATGGCGCAGGTGCTCGCAGAAATTATCCAGCCCGACAGGTGTCGCCAGCTCAGTGCGTTGTTCAATACGCCGGCCATTGGCGATCATCACTGGCAGGGCTAAACCACAGTCCTCAGCCCGCCACCAGCGTGGCATCCAATCACTGCCGCGCTGCTCCTCGGCCGCGCCATCGGAGAGAAACGCCACCAGCTTCTCGCCCGGCAACGGCAGGTGGGCGTATTGCAGCTCGGCAAAGCCCAGATAGCCGCCCTCGGCGATACCACCCGCCGTGTGCGGGTTAACGTGGCTGCCCAGCGGCGTGCTGACCTGACCGGCCGCGTTTTGCGCATAGCTGTAGAAATCCGCCACCAGCTGGCTCATGCCGGCCTCATCACAGGGGTAACGCTCAGCCTGTTCTGGATGCTGATTAGCCGTCAGCAGGTTGAGCGCCTCAATGGCCGCGACACAATGGCCCTGCCCCATCAACCAGCCGCGGGTTTCCCCGGTGAGGTTGTTCAGCGCCAGGTAGCCGGCATAGGCCGGCACCATATTCAGCGCGCCTCCGGTATGCCCTTCAGGTGACACCTTAAAATCCTCTGCAGCCAACGCCACACCGTCGAGGCGCACGCGCTGGGCATAGGTCATATGCACCACCAGCCACATCCCCGCCGCGCTCAGCCGATCCAGCGCGTGAAAGTGTCGGTAGACACTCGCCAGGTCCACCTGCAGCCCCGCCTGCACCAATTGGTGGGCCATACGGTACACCGCCGCACACGTCTGCGGACTATGCTGTAACGGGCCATAACCGCGCTGCCAGGCGGCAAAGTCCGGCTCAAGGCGTGCATGCTCGGCCAACTCGCTGGCGTTGGGGAATAGCTGGGTCATAGAGGGCTCCGATGGTTTGACAACGTTCAGGCTTTTTTCCGTGACAGTCGCGGTCGGGCTGGAGCTGCAACGTGTTTCGCGATGAAACGGCAACAGACCCTAGCGCAAGGGATTTAGGCAGATGCTGACCTGTATCAACACCCTCGTCCGCTGGTTAGGACAGCTTTAAGCACGACCCATTCAACTCCTTCAAGGATTAGCCATGGCCCTGCTCAACTTCCTCGGCGCGATTCAACAAGTCACCGGTTCCTGCTACCTGATTGAAAGCCGTGACGGTGCACGGGTTTTGCTCGATTGCGGCATGCGCCAGGGACGCCGCGAAGAGGAAGACGGCAACCGCGCGCCGTTTGCCTTTGACCCGCACACGCTAGACGCCGTGGTGATATCCCACGCACACATTGACCATACCGGCTTACTGCCCAAGCTGGCGGCAGAGGGTTACCGCGGACCGATCTTCGCGACGGATGCGACCTGCGAGCTGATGGAATTGATGCTGCTCGACGCCGCGTTTATCCAAGAGAAAGACGCTGAGTGGGAAAACAAGTGGCGGGCGCGCATGGGTAAAGCCCCGATCCGCCCGCTGTACACCACTGCTGACGCTGAGCAAGTCCTGAGCCAGCGCCGCCCGATGATCTGCGGCGAAAACAGCGAAGTGGCCAAGGGGGTCAACGTGACCTTCCACGATGCCGGGCATATTCTCGGCTCGGCGATTGTCGAAATAGAAGTGCAAGACCATCACCTGACTCGCCGCCTGGTGTTCTCTGGCGACCTGGGCAACACCTGCTCGCCGTTGATGCAAGACCCCAGCACGCTGACCCAGGCTGATGTGGTGCTATTGGAGTCGACCTACGGCGATCGCGATCACCGCTGCAGCGAAGACACCCTGGACGAGCTGGCGGAAATTCTCCAGCAAGCCCATCGCGATGGTGGCAACGTACTGATTCCCTCCTTCGCCGTCGGTCGCACCCAGGACCTGATCTATTACCTGGGGCGCTTTTATCAAGAGGGGCGCCTGCCGCAACAGGCGGTATTTCTCGACAGCCCCATGGCCATAAGGGCGAATGCCATCTACTCACGCTTTCAGGACCAGTTCGCCGCCGAAGACCGCGCGGCGCTGGCGGCCAAAAAGGTTAAGCGCATTGAAGACTGGCTGCCCATCCTGCATTGCACGCCAACCCCGGAAGACTCAATGGCAATCAACCGGATTAAAAGCGGCGCGATCATCATCGCGGGCAGCGGTATGTGCACCGGTGGGCGTATCGTCCACCACTTCAAGCACAACCTCTGGCGTGAAAACTGCCACCTGATTTTCCCCGGCTTCCAGGCCAAGGGCACTCTCGGGCGCAGCATTGTCGATGGTGCGCAGAGCGTCAAAGTGCTCCATCAGCGCATCGCAGTAAAAGCCAAGGTGCACACCCTAGGCGGCTTCTCGGCGCACGCGGGGCAATCGCAACTCATTAATTGGGTCAGTCATTTCGAGCATCACCCGGAGCTGTATCTGGTGCACGGTGAGCTGGAGAAGACCCAGGCTTTGCAGCTTGCCTTGCGTGAGCGCCTGAACTGGATCGCGAATATTCCAGAGCCTGGCGAACAAATTGCCCTCTGATACGACCAGCCCCGGCAGCGCACGCGGTGGCGGCGCACAAAGCGTTAACTGCCAGGCATACTCAGGGCATGGCTGAAGGGGTAACGCGAACTTCAGCCGGCAACCAAAAGGAGAAGTTGTATGCCTGATGAATCGGACGATTACCTGTCCCGGCATTTTCAGATCAGTGGCGTCGACCTGAACAGTAAAGTGCAAGAACTGGCGAGCTTGGCCGCGCCCCCCAACAGCCCCAACATCAAGCTCTACCAGGCCATGCTCAGCACTGTGGTGCGCATGGCTCAAGCGGATCGCAACCGCTGGGACGCCAAAATCATGCAACAAACCCTGCGCGAAATGGAGCAGGCCTTCAGCACGCTGGAGCAGTTCAAACGGCGGCGCAAGGTGACCGTATTCGGCTCGGCACGCACGCCAACCGATCACCCAATTTACAGCCTGGCCCGGGACCTCGGCGCGACGCTCGCCAAGCACAACCTGATGGTTATCACCGGTGCCGGCGGCGGCATCATGGCAGCCGCCCATGAGGGCGCAGGCCTGGAAAACAGCCTGGGGTTTAATATCACCCTGCCCTTCGAGCAAAACGCCAATGCCACCGTGCAGGGCAGCAACAATCTGCTGTCCTTCCACTTCTTCTTTCTGCGCAAGCTGTTCTTCGTCAAGGAAGCCGATGGCCTGGTGCTTTGCCCCGGCGGCTTCGGCACCCTCGACGAAGCGCTGGAAGTGTTGACCCTGATCCAGACAGGTAAAAGCCCGCTGGTACCCGTGGTGTTACTCGACCAGCCTGGCGGCACCTTCTGGACCAGCGCCCTAGCGTTTATCCGCGAACAACTGCAAGACAACGGTTACATCCTGCCCAGTGATATGCACCTCGTGCGCCTGGTGCACAGCGCCGAAGAGGCGGCCGAAGAAATCGCTCAGTTTTACAGCAACTTCCACTCCAGCCGCTGGCTCGAGGAACGCTTCGTTATCCGCCTTAACCATGCGCTGAGTGAAGCCGCCATGCAGCAGCTGAATAATGCGTTTCACGACCTTTGTACGGAGGGTGATTTCCAGCAGCAGGCGTACTGTGAATCGGAGCAGGACGAACCCGAGCTTTGCCACATGACGCGCTTGGCCTTTGCCTTCAACGGCCGAAATCACGGGCGCCTGCTCGAATTGCTCGACCTGATCAATCAGCCACACAGCTGGGCGGAAAACGCCTGATCTGTCGCCCAGCCGATAGCCTGCGTGCAGGCTATCGGTAATCGCGGCTCAGCCGGCTAACAGGAAAGATCAGCCTCACGGGTTTCAGTCCAGACAGCATTTGCCTCCAGTACTGCTGCATCATCGGCGTGTAGAAGTAGGCAATGGGGAAGCGGAAGGATTGATGCAGGCTGACCGAGCCAGAACTAGCTGCGGCTTAATCGTCCAGAGCGCCTCGCAGCAAACGTCCAATCAACTCGGGCGGATAACCTCGATAGCTGAGAAAACGCCCCTGCTTGGCACGCTCACGCACATCACGTGGCAGTTCGCCGGCAAACTTGCGCTGCCAGGTTTCCTGCAGGTGTTCACGCCAGTCGATACCACTGTCGCGCAAGGCCTGCTCGACATCGCCGCGGCTCAAGCCGCGCTGCGTCAGTTCTTCACGGATACGCAGCGGCCCATAGCCGGCACGCGCCTTATAACTGACAAACGCTTCGAGGTAGCGCGCCTCAGACAACAAACCCTCTTCCGCAAGACGGTCGAGGGCTGCTTCAATCAATTCGTCTGCTGCACCACGGCTGCGTAGCTTACGGGTCAACTCAACGCGGCCATGTTCACGCCGCGCCAGCAGATCCATGGCTGCCCGTCGCACTGCGACGGGGTTATCCAGAACAATGGACATGGAAAAACCAATCAGACGTCAGCGTCAGCCAGGTCATCGGCCGTCGAGTTGGCCTTAACCGAAGGGCTTGCCACGAGCAACTTCTCGCGGATCAAGCCTTCAATAGTGCGTGCAATTTCCGGGTTGTCTTCCAGGTACTTGGCCGAGTTGGCCTTGCCCTGACCAATTTTGCTGCCCTGATAGCTGTACCAGGCTCCGGATTTTTCCAGGAAACCGTGCAGCACGCCCAGATCGATGATTTCGCCGTTACGGTAGATGCCCTTGCCGTAAAGAATCTGGAACTCAGCCTGACGGAAAGGCGGTGCAACTTTGTTCTTCACCACTTTGACGCGGGTTTCGCTGCCAACTACTTCATCGCCTTCCTTCACCGCGCCGGTACGGCGGATGTCCAAACGAACCGAAGCGTAGAACTTCAGCGCGTTACCACCAGTGGTGGTTTCCGGGCTGCCGAACATCACGCCGATCTTCATGCGGATCTGGTTGATGAAAATCACCAGGCAGTTGGCGTTCTTGATGTTACCGGTGATCTTGCGCAGCGCCTGACTCATCAGACGAGCCTGCAGGGGAAGCAGTACGGGCATGGGTTCATATAGGCTGGTGCCTACGAAACCAAAGCGCAGCAAAGCCATACCATTCATACCTTTCACCCTTGCGGAAGCCCGATTCCTCTCTAACAATCCTACCTGAACCGGTTTTAGATAGGCGCGAGATGAGCAGGACACCAAAAAATTTCATTGATGGTATCAGAAGCTGTTGCCCCAAGGACATCCTCACCTATGCGGAGAAGCATCCTCCGAGCCGGCGGGCGCCGCACATCCGCGATTTTTTCCTGCTCGCGCATGGACTCGACCCAGAATGGCACCGGAATCCAGTTGTTATTACAAATGCTTGTCGTCAATTTCTGTCAAATCGACGCAATGCTACTTCTGGAAAGTCTGGGAAACCAGTAAAAGAACCTGAATTCAACCCATAAGTGCAACGCTCACCCCTGTTTGTACTTCGTATGGTGTCTTCCAGCCCAAGCGTTTGCGTGGTCGTAAATTGATCTTCATTACCGCCTGATTAACGGCCTCCACAG
>Ga0180008_1000521_pt1 | contig 31589 bp, 62 predicted proteins | sample MM_PW_MetaG_FD_121121 | JGI IMG/M metagenome (GOLD analysis project Ga0180008, IMG submission 121121) | Groundwater microbial communities from the Aspo Hard Rock Laboratory (HRL) deep subsurface site, Sweden - MM_PW_MetaG | ecosystem: Environmental > Aquatic > Deep subsurface > Groundwater... | reverse complement strand
TAATAAATCTTCTAGACCACAACTACACTCATACTCAGGATCACAAAGCCCATCAAATCCATGTTCTTTGCAATATGCGATAAGCATTTCTTTAATATTCATTTCCCCTCCTGTCTTTCTTTTTCTAACTTCTCTAATTGATACTGCTCTTTCAAGTTTATGTTCTTCTCATCCTGCATCTCTTGGAATAACTGAATGGCAGCAAAAATGATGTCATAGAGAAGGCTGTTCCCCCTAAAATTAATTTGCAAAAATGGGTTATACCAAATAAGTTCGCATGGGGAATGTTTTATTGCTATCTTCTCCGTTATCCTATCAGCATACTCCTCCATTGACATTGGCTCTTTTTCTCTCATTGTTTCTCCTATGGAGCTATTCCTTTATCCCAAAATGTATATCCATTAGTCCTTAAATCCTCCAGATCAACACCTAAAATAATAAGAACTTGTTCTAAATACCATTGTTTATGATGTTCTCCATCGGTAGTTAGCCCTTCTACCACTAAATTTTTAATTTTCTGATATACTACTTCAGGATTTTCTACCCATTGATAAGAAGTTTTTAGAAGATATCCTGCTTTCCAAGAATTGAATCTTTGAATAAGATCATCTCTATTTGGCTTTTTCTCTTGTCTCATTTTTCCTCCTTAAAATTCCTCAGCAAGACCCCTAAGTTCATCGCTTAGTTTCTCTTGCTCTAATTTTTCCCCAATCTCCTCTTTGCTCTCCCCCATAAGCTTCTGTAATGCCTCAATAATCTTGGGAATCAACACCCTAGGGACACTAATGATATCGTTATGCCATTGAGTCCCACCTTTCTTTGTTTTCATACTTCTTGCTTTCCAGTAGATGTGTCCCTCTTTGGAATCAAAAAACTCCACAAAAGAAACATTGTCATAGAGAATCTCTTTGGGCTTACCTTCCTTATCTTTTATTTTCCATATCCCTTTTCGGAGGTGGATATAAAGCCCATCATTTCTACCCTCATTATACACCCTGATACCAGGATACTTAGAGAGGGTATCATGCTTAGGCAACCTTTGGCTCATATACAATCCTCCTGAAATCCATAATCATCTTTTGTATCAATTGGACGATCTTCAGAATCGCCCTTTGGGTCCATTCCCCGAACAGGAAAACGATCCTGATGATAAACGGAAAAATTAATATATTCATCCATCTCTCGGCAAGCGGGACACCATGCCATATACTCGCCATTGGATTTCTTGCATCCCTGCTGCCCATCCCTAAGCTCAAACCACGCTTGGCACTTATGGCAATGAGTCCAAATCTTTACCTTCTTGCCAAAGCAGGAGTCAAACGCACTCTGGTGGCTGTGCATACGGGGAGTTTTGACTCCCCTTATGCTTTTCCAGTAGCACTTTTGGCACCTGCCTGTCATATTGTTCTTGAACCATATCGTTGGCAGCTTCTTGCCACAATCAATACAGAATCCAGAGTGATACTTATTTTCCATAATAGAACTCATACGTTTCTTTTGTGGAATCATTTAATCCTCCTCTCTAGCTTCTCTATAGAAGCGGTCTTGTTGATATGAAGCAGAATAAATAACTTCGTCTGGGGATTCACCTATCCACTTATTAAGGCAACCAGTTTGCTTCTCATCCCCACATCCAAGGCAGATAGCAAGCCTTCCAGAGCCAGAGATAAGATGAACCTGCCTTTCCCCACATTTCTCACAATAATAGACTTCGCTTGATTCACACATTAACATCTCCTATCCCCAAACATGCATCAGTAACCTTAAAGAATTTCCTTGTTTCTTCAATCACTTCAACCTCGCATCCTTTAGGTTTCCCCAAATAAACTCGAACCCATACATACTCTATCTTTTTATTATGCTCAAATTCTATGCAACCATCAGCATTTAATCCATAATAAGTTCCCCCATATTGGGAAACGTTTCTAGTTAATTTCTTGTTTATTGCTTTTTCTACCAAGCCACAAACAAACTTAAATTCTTCTTTGGGATGATCTGCAGTATAACAAACAAATTCTATGGTATAACCACTAAACCCTATTTTCCAATCATTAGGCAATAATGTTTCTACTATATTACCAATTTCACATCCTATTTCTATTCTTTTTAGAATAACCAAATAATCTTCTTTTGCTTCCTTTTTTAATTTATTTGTGTCCATTTTCTTCTCCATTCACCTTCTTAAAAAAGTTCTTCAGTTGAGAGAAAGAAGGGAGATCATCGATCCTTAAGGGATCAGTAGGCTTTGCCTCAATAGGCAAGGGGTCTTTCTGTTCTCTCTTTATAATCTTTTCCCATTCTTCTTCGGGAATATTCCTATCCACCACCTCATAACCGAGTTCTTCATAAATTTGTTCCATTGCCAATTCCCATGAAAAATTCCCAGGGAAGATTGCCTTTGCTTCTTGTTTAGTCATTTTTCTCTCCTTTTTTCTAAAAGTCCACCTTGACTAATGCGATAAGTATTCTCTTTTACACCATGAGCAATAAAAACCATAGCATCACAAAGCTGTATTCTATTTTCATCCCAGGGACTATCGGGTGAGGTTAAGGCTATCCCACCCTTTGGTAAAGAAACCAATAAAATATATTTGTTATTTGTCGCATCAACGAGAAATAAGCCTTTGGAATAAGTAGAATTTACAACTATTGGAGCAAAAACTTCCCATTTTTCCTGTGGTTCAAATGCCTCTGGAAACAAGCCTCTCAATGCCTTCTCCACAGTAGTGCATTGTTTAGCTACTTCCAAAATCCTTTCTTTTGTTGTTTCCATTTTTTCACTCATGTTAAACCTCCTTTATAAACCTAAAATCAAGAACTCCACCCAAATAAGCTACCATCCTACTGGTAGTCATAAATCCATCCATATTATCTCCAATTATTTCTTCATAAATACACACCCCATTAATAGCATCTCCAATAATATCTGTTGCCATCTTACTGACATCTGCGGTCAAACTTCCCCCTCTATATCTAATGTAGATCATTCGCCCATCTTCAAGTGTGCCTTCCCATTGAGATGGACATGCTTCACAAGTCTGTTTCAATGATATTACTTTCATTTTAAACCTCCTTTAGGCTTTAAATAGTTTTTTAAATCTTTCTAGGGGACGAAATTTCGAATAAACCTTTTCTTGATGATAACTATATGCGAAATCTTCCCATGAATCCCATGTCTGATACCCATCATATTCAATAAAAGTATCAGTTATTGTATCAAACCATGCAAAGCTTTTTTGTCCCTCTAAAATTTGTTCTCCTAAATCAATAAAACGAATCATCGTTATTTCCCTTATGCTTTAAATAGTTTTTTATTGTCTTTATAAAACTCTTTTTCCTCATCTTTATACCAGTTGCTTGTCGCTTCAAATCCACCATCATTTCCTAACTTAAAACTTCTAATAAGTTTATTTGGGTCTTCACTTGTCGCCCAACACTTTGCTTTCACTATCTTTATTGTATCCCAATTCAAAGATAAATACAAGCGGGCAAGGTCAAGGGTAGGATAGCCACCCCTGCCTACCTCTGATTGAGGATTCTTTTGCAATCCAATAATGGCGATCCCACTAGTCAATTTCCTATGAATGTCTTTAATGTGATTTGCCATTAGATAATATTCTTCAGTTTCCGTCAAATAGTCTATCACATTAATGGCATTAGGCACAACTACATCAGAGAATCCAGATGATCTCTCCCATGCCTTAAAATTCCATTCAGTTAGGTCTATGCCTTTAAACTTGGCAAGGTGTTTCTTTAGTTCTGAATCTCCCATCTCGCAGTTGAAGTAATGAATCTCATGGGCGTTCATGTTAAGCCTGATGAAGTCCAAGAGAAAAAGTGTTTTCCCTGCATTATAAGTTCCCGCCACACACACAATATTGCTAGGGAATATTTGCACTAGTTTCTCTAATTCAAACGGAAACGAAAGGGACATCCCTGCATCGGGGGCATTAATCCAATCCATCGCTACCAAGTCCCGTTCAATTCGCCTCCAAAGCCCTTCTTTCTTTGTATGTTTCTCTATCTGTCCCTTTTCCTTAAGCCTGTTTAAAATCGTATAAACATTCTTTTTCCCCTGTAATGAGGAAATATGAAGAAAGGAGTAAAGGTCTGAGGAACGAAACCACCCTTGTGAGGAACACACCCAATTATCCACTTCCACAGCCATGCTTTGAGTGAATTTCTCTTCACCAAATAAAGACTTAAGATACTTTAAGGCATCCTTTGCCCTATTAGCACTACACAAATCAACACAAGAAGAAAGGACTTTCTTTAAATCACCTTGATTTTTAATGTCCTTAGCTGTTTTAGGAAGGTATTGGTTCATTTCTTTTGCTTCTTTACAAAGTCATAGCACTCAAACTTAATAAGGTTCTCGCAACCAGATTGCTTACATTCCTTTTGACATTTCTTACACTTAGGCAATATGCCATAAGCTATCTTTCTCAGTGCGATGTTATCCTGCACTTCAGGGAATAGAATGTCACTACACCATCGCTTATAAATATTCATTTTTTCCCTTCTCTTATTTCTTTTTTTAAGTTATAAAGAGACAGACAATTCAAAAACACCTTGAAATATATGGTAGCATCCAAAATAACCCGTTCCATAAACAACTCATTCTCAGCCCTGGGGATGTTAAGTATTCTCCCCTTCTCCACTTGATAACCATGTTCTTGAAGTAGTTCTTTTAGTGCTGCTATTTGAATCAGATGTTCATCATAAATCCCCACCCCTGTTTTAAAGTCTATCAGTTCAAGAACCCCATTATTCTTGGTATAAATATCCAATGTTCCACCATATTGCCACTGCTCGCTAACAAGGGGAGTCTCTAATAGAATCGGTTCAAGTTTATTTGATTTTTCCCATGCAAAAAAGCTCAATAAAGAGTTCTCTGCCCTATCTATAATTTCCTTGCTATACTCATCAGTATTTGTCTTTTTCCCATTCAAATAATCAATAATCATCTGGTGAGCAAGTGTTCCAATGTTCCCCTTTTCATCTTTGTATTTTTCCGAGTCAATGCCCTGAAGCCCTAAATTATTAGCCCATTTAATAAGAAATTGCTTATTCCAGCCGAGGGAGTCCCTAATGACTGTTGTCACCCCCGGGATAGGCGTCCCATCAGACAGCTTATACCGAGTATGTGCCTTAACCTTATTTGAATATATTTCTTTCATTTCCCTTCCCGCCTTGGCTTATCTACCTTTTCTCGGATGTGGTTATAAACCTCTAGTGTCTTTTCAGGTGTTTCTATTATTTTCATTATTTTTTTAATCTCCAGAGCTTGCCATTCGCAATTTTATAATCCTTGTCGTGATTAAATGATGACAACAACACAAATGGAGTGTCAAGGTCATCAACGCAAAGATAGAACATAGTGCTCTCTATTTTTCCCTGTATGTCATTCTCGGAAAATTCCCCCTTGAAAAACCCTACCCTAGAAGAAACATTTTCCCACTCTTTTTGTTTCTCAAACACCTCAGGAAACAAGGTCCTTAAAATCTCTTTTGCCTGTGAACAAGACTCACTTGCCTTTAAGACTCTTTCACTATCAATTTTTAATTCACTCATTTTTTAATCTCCTTTTTATTTTAAATTAGACTAACCTCCCATATCTTTTATAATAATACCCCTCCATTCCCCTTTCCCTTTCCCGCTCAAAGAATCGCCAATTCTCCTTTTTCTTTTCCCCAAGCGGACAAGAACAGAAATTGACGAAGGAATAAGGACGGCCATCCCAAAGCATAGCCTTTTGAATCCATCCATCCTGACAAGTGCAGGGTATCATTTTTCCTCCTTTTTCTTTATCGTTAGTTCATACTCTTCAATGGAGGATGGCTGTCTTTCTTTAATTCTATTGTATTCTATCCATGTGCCACAATGCTTACAGGATATATAGAATCTATCTACTTCCCAAAATTCTAAGGTTTCCATCTCACAATCACCATCTTTACTTTGAAACTCATCAATCATGTTTTTACAAACAGGACATGGAATATTAAATTTTATATAATCAAACATTCCCATTATTTTTCCTCACCCTTGTGGAAAACCTCCTGGAAGTATTCACCCCAAATTTTGTTAATAAGAGTTAGCTGCTCCTCCTGGCTCATGTCCATTTTATCAACACTCGCCACTGCGGCAATAGCATGACCAAGCGTGCTTTGAGCCACAATCAACCTCTGAACATTAGGGAAGTCAAATTTCTCTTCTCTCTTTTCTGGAACTTGGGATGCTTCTTTTTCCGTTTCCCCCTTTTCCCCTGTTTCTTTGGGGGCTGGAGTATAAGGGACAATCCCTGTAATATTGATAAATCCCTTAGTGTTCTTAAAACACTCAAATTGCACAAAAGAACCTTCCTTTAGAAATTCCAGGGTGTCCGTTAAATCCTTGTTGTTATCATTCCTGAAGGTTGAAAGCCAGTCCTGGCCGATTAGGAATGAAATCCTATTACCATCATCCTTTTTACGGATGATATTTCCTTTGATTATCATATTTTTCTCCTATAAAATTCTTCAAATAAATTTAATATATATTTTTTTCTCTCCTCTACCACTACCCGTATATCCCCTATTCGTATTTCATCAAAAGGTGGGGATAAAAAAATAGAATATAAAATATAATTTAATTGTTCCTTAAGTTCTGCTGTTGTTTTCATCTTTTTTGATTCTCCTTCCTTATAATTTCATAACCCATTTCATATAAGGCTTTTATCATAAATTTAAAACAAACATTAAGAACACGAACAGCATCTTCTTTCTCCATCATAACAGGAAAACCGGCTTCTAATCTTTTAACAAAATCTTTCATTTTCATTTTTCCATCTCCCTTTAAAATACATAAAGCTCAGTATTGCAAAATGGGCCAATTATTTCCTTAATTTGTTGAATCATCCTTTCTTGTTCCTTATAATAAATAGGCCCATCAACCCCAACATCAAAACCCTGAATATTAAAGGTGATTTTTGCTATCACCCCATATTCTCTTAAGCACATTTTTTCTGCTTCTTTGATTAAACTACTCATTCTTTTGTTTTGTTTTTTCATGTTTTTCCCTCCTTTGATCCCTTGAAAAAGACTAGGATTAATAAGACAATAAAAACCCAAACTAAAATTAAGCCAATCATTTCACCTCCATGTTATAATTTAATTATATCATACTTTTTATTAATCTGTCAATAGGAAATTAAAATCTTCCTATTTCAGCCATAAAATAGACCTCAGCTGGCTGTTTGCATTTCTGACAAATGTAAATTTTATCTCCCCATTCTTTTGGGGTCTTTACGTTAGCATATAAATTCCGTTGTTTTACTCCATTACCACAACAAAGGCTTTTTATTGCCGTTATTTTCATTTTAAAGTCTCCTTTTTAGTTTTTCTTATTTTTTACCATTTCCCTTAAAATCACCTTCACCACTTAAGCCAGGTTAAACGATCTCAGCTCCGCCAATGGTAAGGTAAGGGGGAAATAGTCAATTTAAGTCTGTTAAAATGTAAAAACCTTCCTTGATTTTCTTCTCTGTTTCCTTTTTTGTTTCCCTTAAAAATTCGTTTCTATATCTCCCCGTAGTTCTTGAATAATCCCAAGCATTTTGATCAAGATAGATTGCACCTTGAATTTTAGCTGCAATAACGCTATTATAACTTTGAAACACTAAACCTTTATCTGTTTGAATAATAAACTGATTTTTAACGTGGCCGTTTCTTCCATTAAATTGCCTTACTGACTCAAAATTTCCCAATTCTTTTTTCATTTTCTTTTCCTCCTTTTAAAAAAGCTAAAATAAATATCCAGAGGATTGTCAATAACAACCCTCCAGAAAGAGATAAGGCAATAATTTCAGTCATTTTTCTTTCTCCTTATATCTAATCATTCTAAATCCATTCTATCATAACAAAATCACTTGTCAAGTCTTTTTTTTAAATAAATAAAAATAAATACTGTCCAATTATTGAACATAACCTTTCAATTGGCACATACCTTGCATGCACAGCAATTCACCCAAAATGCAAAACCATGCCAACCCTAAATTCCCCAAATGAACACTAATAAGCACTAATGACACTAACATAGTATCATTTGACAAGAAGTCGGGGGTAACCCTCTTCCTTCCATGTTCAGTTTCTGGACACATTATGGGGTGAGGGATACTGTCCTCTTTAGGTGACAATCGCCAGGAGTTAGAGCTGTTAAGAATTTCAGATAGGGGTGAGATATCTCTCTCTTTAAAATCCCATATACCCCTAATCCCCAAATCCCCTATACCCCTAATCCCCCCAGGCAGGATTGAGGGGAAGGGTAACCCTCTAAAAAGTGTGCAATATTGGGAAAGCATTTGGGGCTGGTGGGCTAGATTGATGCCCGCTGGCATTAATTTAGACTTTAGTCATGAGGTAGGACCTGCTAGTTGCTTTGCAACTGTTGTTAGTTCTTACCCCTAACTGAGATTAATACTCACGGACTATATAGTGCCTATAATCTAGTAATAAGACTAAGATCATTAAAGAAAGAGAAGAGAAGATAAAGAGAAGATATATAAATAAAGAGATATTATCTTTAAGAGTCTTTATGTATATTAAAATACTTCTTTCTTAAGAAGTAATTTAATATACTTTGTGTATATATGGGGTATTGACAAGCGGGATTAAGTGTGATATACTGTTTATAGGAGGTTTGTATGGAGGATAAAAAGACGAGGGCTTCTAATAGGAAAAAGGGGTTATTATTTCAGAAGTGGTGCGAGAAGTGGTTGATAGAGAGGGGATTTATTGTTAGGAACTTTTTGCCTACCGCTAAAGCTGTTTTTATCCCAAATTTGAATAGGACTCTTTGGATATCTCAGGATAATGATTGTTTTGCTTCTGATTTGGTTGCAAGGAAGGATAGTAGGGTGTATTGGATTCAGGTTAGCCATGGGACTGCCGTGACTAAACGGGTAGAGGATTTCAAGAAATATTTTACATTTCTTCTCCCTGGAGAGGAATTGATGTTATGGCTAAAACGGCAAAAGGGTCAGATTGATGGGTATAAAGATTGTGTTTCTGTTTATATTATAGACAGGGTATCGTTTGAAGCTAAGGAGATGGTTAGAATTGTTAGGAGGGAGGCTATATATCGGGAGGATGCTTTGGAGTCGGAGATGAATGTTTTTTAAAAGGACTTGACAGGTGGAAGATTTTATGGTATAATTAGTTTATGTGGTTATATGCTGAATGTCCTATTTGCGGGTTTAGTGTTATTTTGCATCCAGATGTGGAGGCATCTGAGGTTGTTTCTTGTGAGGTTTGTTCATCTTCTTTGGTTGTGGGCTGGGTTAAACGGGTTATTTTGCTTACGCAAGCACCTGAGGTAGATGAGGATTGGGGTGAATAATTCTGCTTGAGGCAAAGCCTGCTAAGCACAAAGTGCTTGACAATCTCTCTTTTTTGTGATATGATTAGTTTATAGATGAGAAAATTATTTTTTAAGAATCCAGAGAGTGGCGAATGGATAGAAGTGGATAGAGACATGCCATTGTTAAGGATTCCTACTGTGCCAAGACCAAAGGGTGCGATGGCGACAGAAGTTGAAAATGAGTTAGCATCACTGGAATGTGTAATTGGTTATTTTGAAGTAAAGCCATTTGCCAGTATTGTTCCCCATGATCAAGGCTATCATATATTATCTTTCTTTGCTACGCTTCCAGCTGGGGATGTGTGTCACCGTATTTTAGTGGCAAATGATCTTGTGGAGCAAGGTGGGGTTTTTATACCATTAATTAAAGAAATGAAAAATCTATTTGACAACCAGTTTATTTTATGATATGCTTGATATAGGAGGTAAACATGAGAGAAAAATTAAGGGAAGAAATAACAGAGAGGGTTAATCTTTATGTTTGGAAAGAAACCTTTCCATCATATCCTTATGCATCAGAGAAGATTCCCCTTAATCTTCTTGTTCAACTTCTTCTTGAGCCTTGGGTTGGAGATAAAGAAAGAACCAGAAAGGACTATCCTGGTTAAAAAGAAAAAAGATGGAAAATAAAAAGTATTTCCTTTCTTTCATTCGGGAGTTTTGGGATAATCCGCTTCTGGACAACTGGATTATGGGTAGGGTGGAGGTTTATTCCGAGACTAGCGAATATGCCATAGAGGAGATTCCCTTTGCTTTTAATTATGAGGATGAGAAGCGGAATATGGAGTGGGGGAGATTTGAGGATACATACGATTTTGCTGAAGTTGATAAGGGTGAGTTGGATTCCATTAGGATGGTTATTCAGGGGAAGTTCTATGATAATGAGGATTAGGAAAAATAAATGAAAATAATACTTGACAAGGATATTATTCTGTGGTATAATAGGTTATAGAGGTGAAGACATGAGTGAAGACGAAGAAATTGAAAAAGAACTATTAAATAGACTGCCAGTGTTTCCTCACACAAGAGATGGCAAGAAATTAAGTCCTGAGAAATTAGAGGAGTTAATAAGCTTATTAAGAAAACAGATAATTGAAGAGAGAAAAAATAGTAAAAAATGAAGATACAGGTTACAAACTACTGGAGATTGAACATACGGTATTTTACTCTCTTTAAACATGCTTATTACCGTGGTGGTTTTGGGGCTTATAGGCATAGATTGCTTGTAATCTTTTTTAACTTTCAATTTTTTATCCAATGGAGGAAACATAAATAATGACCATACCCGTAAACCAGTTAACTAAGGCTGAGATAGTTTGGCTTGCCAATCATCATTGTAAAGCCCATCGGGTTGATTTTCTATCTCACTATAACTGTTTCTTAAGGGAGAAACCGCTTGAAAGTCCTTTTTATGAGAGGATAGGGTTCTTGGATATTGAAGCTACTGGGTTAAAGGCTAATTGGGATTTTATGCTTTGCTACTGCATTAAAGAATTGGACGGTAAGATATTAGGTAGGCATCTTAAACCAAAGGAAATCTTGAGTTATAAATTTGATTTGGATTTGGTTAAAGAGTTGCTTGTTGATATGCAAAAGTTTCATAGACTTGTTGTGTATTACGGGTCTAATTATCGCTATGATATTCCATTTTGCAGGACTAGGGCAGAAAAATGGGGACTGGATTTTCCTGTTTATAGGAGTCAATGGGTAACAGATGTTTATGACATCGCTAAGCAGAAACTATGCCTTCATAGAACAAGACTAGAGACTGTCTGCAACCTCTTGGGGATACCTAGCAAGGGGCATCGGCTAGAGCCAGATATCTGGCAGAAGGCACAGGCAGGACATCCTGCAAGCCTGGGGTTTATCTTTGCCCACTGCAAGGAAGATGTTATTTCTCTTGAGGGGGCATGGAAGCGCTTAGAAAAATATTCATCTAGGGGAAAAAAGAGCATTTAGGAGATGAAAATGTTTTGGCAAATAATTCAATTAATTCTTTTTTATATTGTGTGTGTTCTTTTCGGGTTTTATGTTCTTGGCCCGTTCATTAAAAAACATTTTTAGTAAGGAGGAAAAATGAAACTATGGTTGTTAAGACCAGCATTATTACCAGAAGGCAATGACCCTTGGGAGCCTTGGTATGATAAAGCATTTGGTTTTGTTATTCGTGCTGAAACAGAAGGGGAAGCCAGGGAACTTGCTCATGATAATGCTGGAGATGAGAATTTAGAAGGAATAATAACCCCTTGGCTTGACAAGAAATATTCAACCTGTATTGAACTAACAGAAGAGGGGGAAATCGGTATGGTTCTACGGGATTTTGCTCGTGCCTAAGTAAGGAGAAAAAATGAGTGAAGATAACTATCCCATGGTCTATGTAAAGGCAGTTGATTGGCGTTTATATAGTCAATCTTATACCATGCCTTATAAGTTTTCTCCAGTTGAATCAAGTATAGTTGGGTTCTTAATAGAAAATGAAAAAGATTATATATCTATTGGATTTGAGAAGTTTTTTGAGGATGATAATAAAATTGCCTTTAGACAAATTGATTGTATCCCAAGGGTTAATGTTCAGGAGATATGTTTTTTAGGCAGGATTCCAAAGGAGGTAAAATGATTATCAAGTCTTGGCTTGCCTTTCTTATCTATTGCGTATTAATTGCAGGAGGGATGGTATGGGCTACCTTTTATCCATCTACTCCTTATGCAGTATTTGCCTCTGCCTTCACGACAGCGTTTATTGGGTATGTTGGTAAAAGACTTTTACAAAAGGGATATAACAATGGAAATGGAATTGAGAATGGGATTCGTGAAATTGAAAGAGGAGAATCATGTTCTTTAGAGGAACTAAAAAAGAAATTGGAAAATAGGGAAAAAACTAATAATGGAGGAAACAATGACTAAGAAAGAAAAAGCAATAAAACGACTAATAGAAATAATTAGAATATCGAAAAGGTTGGGATGGACACACCCAGTAACAATTAGCAACGTTCCCATATCATATCCATTTATGCAGTTATCCGAAGTTGAAAAATGCATGTTAGCCATGGTGGATGATTTTGAATTCACAAGAATGAAGAATTGGTATCAAGAAAAAGTAGATGATGAGTTAATGGCGTTAGATATTAGAGTATCTAATGCTTTAAAAAGGGTGGGTTGCGATGTCACTTAAGGGTTATAATCCAATCGTCATTATTGTTATGTTATGCCTCGGGGTATCCCTATTGACTTTCAGGTCTTGTGATATGGGTGATAAACTATCAAAACTTCAGGGGGAGTATGAAACATACAAGAAAGTGGCAGATCAGGATAAGCAAATTTTAGACAAGGAGATACAAGAACGGGAAAGGGCAATTGTTTTTCTGCAAAATGCAATTAAGGCTAAGGATGAGGAGATTGTTAAGAAGAATGAGGGTATCAATAAAAAGAGCAAAGAGTTATCGGGATTACAAAAGGAAAGAGAACAAATGGCACTTTCGGGGGTTAGTAAAGATAAAATTATCGAGAACCTTGATAAGCAAGTTAAGGTTTGGAGCGAAAAGTTCTCAATTGCAGAAGGGGTGATTAAAGACAAGGATTCCCAGATAGATGCACTTAAACTGTCATTTGAAAATCAACTAATTATAGCCAAATCTATTCAAAAACAGTTGGATAATGAGATTAATTTAAGGAAAGTTGCTGAAAGTGCATTAGGAATAGCTAGTTTTGAGATAAAGAAGCTCAAATTCACTTCCAATCTCAAGTCTATGCTGGTTTTTGCTGTCGGTGGGTATCTTGTTTATGACTTGGTGAAGAGATGAAAAAATCCAAGAGATTGATAGTCCAGAAGCATCATATAATTTATGCCTGTCCAGAACATAAACAGAAAGATGTGATTGGCAGTATCTATAAAGGAGAGCATAATATTTTGCGACAGATTCATCAAAGAATTAATATTAGCAAGGGATTTATAAAAGACCTTGAAGTGTGGGTTGTTTTAAACAGGGATGATGCTATTGACCTTGATTTCCTTGCAGAAGTGGAGGAAAAGGGATGAAAAATAAAGAAACAAGAAATGATAGCATAACAATTGGGTGGCCTTGGAATGTAAGGCATAAAAGTTTTGAGCTTTATCCGCAATTAATATTTACCGCTAAAGAAGGGTTAATGTGTGTAACTCATCTCCCTAGACTATCCATTTCAGACGGAGATTCTTATGAATTAAAATGCAAAATTATATTTCAATTTGATAAAAACACAGAAATGCCGAGTCCTTGAAAAATGTTTTCTCGGGGTAGTGAAAAATAAATGAAGAAATCACTTGACAAAAGGAACTTTCTGTGCTATAATAAGAGAGAATGAAAGATAAGAAAAGGATTGTTCATATTCCAAGCCCTAGAATAATAGGGGGTAGCTGTGATTTTGGACATGATTTTCAGCTAATCAATACATGGTTAGAAGCACCCATTGGCTCATCAACCTCTTCTGTCCGAACACAGAAGATTAGGTTATATTGTAAAAAATGTGGAACTGTATTAATTACTACTTCAGGAGATTATTAATAAGAATAGGAGATAAATGGAAATTCCAGATGCCTTAAAGCAAGATTCCAGTAAACAAGAAGAAAGAAAGAGACCTGAAAACTTTTATGTGACAATAAAAACACCGATGAACTCTATCATCAATGACGATTGGGATGGAGTGGAGAAGGAGTTTATGGCGAATGTATCTCGCATCACTAAAGGAGCGTTAAAAAAGATGAAAGAATTTCGCCAGTTTTATCGTGATAAAACTTCTGACAAAAAGGGTGCGCCTTCGACGGAAGGTGGGAAAAACTAGACCCACAAAAAATGCCAGAGGAGGGAGGCAGGGTCTGATTAAAAGGAGTAAATATGCCAAAGAAAGAAGAAGAGAAGTTAAGAAAGCAGGGCAGGAAAAAAGGATTAAGCGGTGAACGCTTGAATGCTTATATTTTCGGAACTCTCAGAGAAAAGTTTCACTGGAAACCGAAGAGAGAAAAAAAGAAATAATGACTAAAAAGTTATGTAAGAATTGCCAGCATTGGCAAAGAGTAGAACCTACGGGAATCGTTGAGATAATAAACTTTCCCTTTTATGGATATTGCCACAACGAACTTGTATTTAGTGGCAACAGGAAGTTAGCAGTCAAAGAGGATTTTGGCTGTATCTTTTATAAACCAAAGCCTGTCGATACCTAGGATGGAGAAACCACTCTCTAATATGATGGGCTTAATTGTGGTTGTCTTTTGTGGTCGGTGCTCAGTAATGAGTAAAAGAGAGACAACTTATTTATTTTAACAAAATGATAACAACTAAATTTGGGGATAATGCAAACAAAGACCTATTAGTTCGCAGGAGAAGGTCTTTTGCCAGAAGTAACAGGAATATTAGAAGAGTTAAAAAGCCAAGCACCAAAAAATCTAAGTAACCCACCCAAACCAAGTGATGACCCGTCTTTTCAGACAAAGACAGACGAAGAACCATTTCTGGGCGGATGTCCGATTGATTTGGACAGAAAGCTCAAAGACGGTCGCACTGTAAAACAAGCCTTAGAATATGAGATTGCAAGAGAAGTGGAGGAGTCTATTCAGGCTAGTTATGTCCAAGAAGATAAGATACGCAAATGGAATAAACAGTATCAGGGCATAGCAGAACCAAAGTCCGATCCATACCCTGGCTGTGCCAATATCTTCATTCCCCTTACTCGTTGGCTTACTGATACCATTGTTGTGCGTGTTTTTGATGTGCTTTTCGGGCAACGGAAGGTATGGGTTTTCAAGGCACTAAAGCCTGAGCTTGCAGACATTGTTAAGAAGCTGGAAGATAGCTTTGATTGGTGGCAGAAATGGGTAGCACATCTTAAAAAGACCCTTTATTCCCCTATTATGCAATCTATTAAGACTGGTGTTGGGATAATCAAGTTTGACTATGTGAGGAAGAAACGAACGGTTGTCAGGTATGCTACCGAGGAAGAAAAGAAAGACAAGAAATTAAAGAAATACAGGACTGCGGAAGGGGAACTGGTTGTTAAGATGCCTGTTACCATTTATGAAGGGCCTGTTGTTCGTCCTGTTCCCAGAGAGGATTTTCTTATTTCTCCAGATGCTTCTAGCATTAAAGATGCAAGAATGGTGGGAATGCGGTTTTATTTACGCAAGCCAGAAGTGGAATTGCGGATAAAGCAGGGATATTACTACCCTGAGATTATAGATAAGTTTTATAGTCCTCAAGAACTGGATGACACTAAGCAGGAGAGATTGGCTTCCAAGGGTATTGACATTAGGATTACTGTTCCAGATAAATTTAGGATGTATGAGATTTGGACTAAGTTTGATGTAGATGATGATGGGGAAGAGGATGATATTTGTGTTGTCTGGTATCACCAGAACAAGACTATTTGCAGGGCTATTTATAACCCATTCTTTTATGGCATGAGACCATTTAAAGACCTTGTTTTTTATCCCGTTGAATATTCTTTTGATGGTGATGGGACGTGCCAGATACTTGAGCAAATACAACATGAGGTCAATACTCAGCATAATCAGAGGCTGGACAGGATGAATCAGATTAATGCCCCTATGTATATCAGGAGGTCTGACAGCACTTCTACTGATTTCAAGATATATCCTGGTAAGATATGGGATGTGGATGATATTGAAACATCTATCAAGGAACTCAGGTTTTCTGATGTCTATGCAAGCACTTGGCAGGAAGAATCTGTTTTAAATTCTTATGCGGAGAAATCCGTAGGGGTTACTCCTCATGTTATGGGTCAACCCACTTCGGAAAGACCTGTAGCTAAAGATACAAATTTATTATTGCAGGAAGCGAATAAGAAGTTTAAGTTCGGGATTGAGAACTTTAGGGGCGATTTGGGAGAAACGGGCATGATGTTGCTTGAGTTGTTTGCTCAATATCAACCCGTATGGATAGAGGTGGACAGTAAAACGGAAGTTGTGCAGTCCAGAACTCTTAACTTTCCCCTGGAATACATACGGGATGGTATTGCTGTTGATATGGCGGCTTCTACCGAACTCTTAAATACTGAGGTTAGGATTGCTAGAAACCAGCAAGCATATGCCATGTTGTCAGATTACAGCAATAAACTGGGTGGCATGATTTCTGCTGTTGTTTCTCCGAATGTTCCACCTGCCATGAAGGAGTATATCATTGAAGTTAGTAAGACTGGCAAGAAATTGATGCAGAGGATATTTGAGGATTTTGACATTATTGATGCTTCCGAATTGATTAAGGAAATACCAGCCGAATTGGCTCAACAGACACCCCCACCGATGCCTCCACAGGGGATGCCCCCTCAGCAAGGGCAGATGCCTCAACAGGGTCAACCACAGGGGCAACCTCAAAGACCTCCGCAAAGACCACAGCAAAGACCAATGCCACAAAGACCACAAGGAGGGATGGTTAGATAATGTGGATAACAAATAATGAATTCATAATCAGATGTGAATGTGGAGAGGTTTTTCATCCCATTTATCTTCATCTTGAAACGTGGCGATTTGATGATAACTCACCTTTTCGTGCATTAGAGATACAAATGAACGTAGATGATGATGGGTTTTTAGGTAGAATAAAAAAAGTTTTTTATTATCTTTTTAAAAATAGAAAATTTTGGCATAACGGAAACATAACTATGCAATTAGATACTCCAAAACAACAGAAACAATTGAAGGAATTAATAGAATTTTTAAAAAAGGGATTAACAAAAGAATGAATCCTGAGAAAGCATTAAAAGAATGGGATAGGTTCAGGCAAGGTGATTTCTGGAGATTGTATGAGGCATTGTTAGATAAGGAAAAACTAAATAACATAGAACACTTAGGTAATGCTAGTAAGGCAGAGATGGAGGAAATGAAGTTTTTACAGGGAATAAATGAGGGTTTTAAAAGAATTAAATCCTTTCCTGATAGAATAATAAAAGCCTTAGAGGGCGAAGTGATTACTAAATGAGATAAAGAGGTTTAAGGTGATTAAGAAGTTACTTTTAGGACTTATGCTTTTCATTCTGTGTTCCGTTATCGCATTAGCAGACATAGAACGGGAAGATAGGGATTTTTATACCCAAGATTGGGGAGTTATGTCAATAAAGCAAATAGAAGATAGCATTAATGAAGATATGTCTAATTTAGAAAAAGACATGGATGTTAGGATTATAGAAAAGACAGACCAATTTGGTATGGTCTTTAGTTTTAGATGGCTTAAAGGTAAATGTGATGGGGATTCGTGCTATTTGCAGAACAGGATGTGGTGAGCTGTTTATGGCGTGGATGTTGTTGGATATATTGTCAGTCAAGGGAAGTATGCGGATGTTTTCGGATGTGTTGGTTTTTGTTATGAAGATCATGAGGAATTAGTCATTGTTGTAGTTCCCTTCGAGTTCTGTAGGGAAGCAAATAAAAAAGCACTTACTTGCGATACTGTTGATAAGAATATTGATTATCATATTTGGTTATATGACCAAATTGAACGGTTTAGAACAGGTGAGGAACAATATTTAAATCAATCAACCCCTCAAAAGGGAGTAATTGTATGAATAAAAGGGACAATAATCAGGATGACTGATTACCCCTTTAAGATATTTTTGGAGGTAATTTAATGGCAGAACCAGTTGGACAATCTCAGGGAAGCCAGCAGACACCACAGGGAGACGCTGGTAAGCCCACTGAGACCCAAACAGTCAAAAGCGTCATGGATTTACCGAGGATAGACCAACCGCAGACACAGCCAAAGTTTGCGGAGAAATCTTCCGAAGAAGTCGCTGAGGCTTACAGAAAATTAGAGTCTGAACACGGAAGGCAGGCAAAAGAAGTGGGTGATTTAAGAAATGAAAACGCTCAATTCCGTCAATGGTTTCAGCAAATACAGGCACAACAGCAAGCACAGGCGCAACAGCAGAGGCAGGTTCAACAACCCGTTGAAGATGACACAGAGGAGGATTCCAGATTTCTTCAAAGTCCTTCAAAAATGACTAAAAAAGCAGTTCAAGAAGAAACCGCTAAAATGTATGCACGCCTAAAATATGAAGAGTCTTTTAGTCAGGCACAATTTGCCAAAGAGCAAGCCAAACTACAAAACCCTGATTTATTCCGAGGATTAAATGAGCAGGAATTAGATCAGGTTATGTATGGTGGAGTTCAGTCTGGACTAATTAGACCCGATGTTTTAAGGCAACCTAAAGGATGGGAAATGGCGGCTTGGCAGTTGAAGGGAAGGGATGCTGGATTTAAACTTACTACACCTCCTACTCAGTCAACCACACCTGTTACGACTGAAGTGCCTTCAAGCGTGAGACCACAGAACGCCCCTTCCTCGCAGGTGCAATATCCTGCTGAATGGGAAGAAATGTGGGATAAGATGGGCTTTACTAAAGAGCAGAAAGAATCAGCCTATCAAAGATCAATGAAAATTAGGGATGGGAGGAGATAATAATGTTATTACAAGAACGGATTAGAGATTTTGCTTTTATTGATAAGCGAAAATCTAAAATAGACACAAAGAAATCGAATCCTGAATTAGGCTTATTCTTTTTCGATTCCGACAAAAGGGTCAAATACAAAATTAAAGACTCTGGCAAGATTAGCGATTACTGGTATCACTGGATTCATAAGGATGACTTTAGGATTAACACAGTCAGAGCCATTCGTGGCTATGATTTTGTTACTAAAGAAGATGATGTAGTTCCAGAAGGATTGAAGCTTAATGCGGAAGGTCAGTATCAAATAGGTGATTTAGTCCTTATGAAGTGTCCATTGGAACAGTTTTTGAAACGCAAGTTAGCTGCTAGAGCAAGGTCTAATGCTGAATTGCAGGCGACCTTGAATAAGTTTAAGGCATCCACCAAGATAGAGGGTGCTGAAATGGAAGATTCTCAACTTAATGAGATTTTGGGGGAATTGACGAAGGTTTAGGTTCTTTATCTGCTCGGTAGAATTAAGAATTTTTACGTTTGGAGGAATTTTCAAAATGGCTTTTCAACCATTGTATCCACACTTAATTAACGTTTCTCCGACTATTCCTGAATACAGAACCTCGGTATGGGAAAAAGGTGGTCTGGTATATGTTAATGCTGGTTATCTCACGATTTGCGGTGCTGACCCTGCTCTCATTTATGGTGTATCTGTTCGCTCTGGTCAAAATGGGGCGAGTGATGGCACATATAGCACAGAAGTTTACATGTTAGACCCTGATTCTCTTTTTATTGGCAAATCCAACACGACTACAGCCTTGACGCAGGTTGGGGTAGCTTATGGCGTAGTGCTTTCAGGAACGGAATGGCTCGTTGATATTTCAGACACGCAAAACACAAGAGTGCGAGTTATCGCCCTCGATCCTAGGGATGCGGTTGGCACAAGTGGTGGTAGATATTATGTTCGGTTCACGCAGGCTAATATCCAGACATTCTAATAGGAGACATGGAGAGACAAGATGATTAACATTAGATTTGATGAATCAACTAACAAAGATTTATTGGCAGGAACACTACAGGAACTATACGACAATACTGACAGGGCAAAATTAGTAGAATATCCTGAAGTTTTTAAAGAAGTTAAGACAAATGATTATTACTTCAGAAAGATGAGAATTGCTGGTTTGCCTCATGGTGGTGAAGTTGCTGATGGTGCTAACATTCCTACCTATGACCCGACTTACGGGCAGACAAAAGACTGGACTCAAGTCCGATTCGGTTCTGGCTTCACGATTACTAAAATGATGAAGAAATTTAACCGTCATGACTTAATGGAAAAATTTACTAGAGACTTGAAAAAGTGCGAGTATGAAATGAAGGACATTAAAATAGCACAATTAATTAATGCTCCTACTGCCACGACTTACGGTTCAGGGTTTGATGGGTTGTCTATTGCTAATAATGGGCACACAAACTTGGATGGCACGACTTATGACAACAGAGGGGACGTGGATTTATCAGTAACGGGACTCAGTGATGCTTATATTTATTTTGACACTATTGTTGACGATACTAATAAAATTGCGCCAGCAGTGCCGAATAAGCTCATTGTGACACCTCAAGACCAGATTCGGGCAAGACAGTTAGTTGGAAGCGACAAAGTTCCCTTCAGTTTGGAAAACACAAAGAATATCTTTCCTGAGTGGGATTTAAAACTATTCGTTTATCACAGAATGACAGATGCAGACCAATGGATGTTGGCGGCAACGGAGCATGAAAATTACGGACTCTTTGTTGCTACATCTCAAGAACCTGACTTTGTCGTTCAGGATGCTCCTAATACGAGCAGAAACACTTACTGCACATCAGAGCAGATGTTTAGCTACGGGTTCTCCGATGCTAGATATATTTACATTTCTATTGGAGCGTAATACAGATTGAAATTACGAAGTTACATAAAAGGGACGGGGGTAAATTCTACCCCCTTTCCTGCTCTATCCTATTCGGGGTGGAGGAGGTAGTGAATAGGAGGTTTTTTTAAATGGCTGTTGTAGCGTGGAGCTTGCGATACGACCATTCACTTTTGTCTATTGCGAGCAGAGAAAATGTAAAACAGTTAAAATTTTATCTTCCAGCCAAGCAGGAAGCAAAAAAGCCTGGTATGTTGATTTTTGGTAACGTTGATGATGCGGGCGTGCTTGGAACAGGTGCTACTCTTTGGGCAGATTCGCTTGGAAAAATACGATTAGCTGCTGGTGAACCTGGCGAGCCAGAATCAGATGGTGTGATTATTGGTGATGTTACTGGTTATGTAACTACAACTTTAAACAATTTAGGCACTACCGCAATCAATGCTTCCTTACTTTTTGACACAACCAATTCTTATGATGTCGGTTCAGCCTCGGTTGGGGCTAAGAACATTTATGCTGATACTGCGGTTTTGTCAGATGTTATTTCGGAGTTTAGTTCTGCTGCGGGTGTTACTATTGATGGGGTGAAGCTAAAAGATTCAGAGCCTTATTGCGATGTTATTAACGAAAAAACAGTTACCGCAGGGGTAACGATTGATGGTGTTAAATTAAAAGATAGCCAGCCCTATTGTGATGTTATTAATGAAAAGACAGGGGCTACGGGAGTAACCATTGATAGTGTTATTTTAAAAGATGGTGGCGCTACCTTATCAGGAACATTAACTACGACTCAACCCATCGTTATTGCTGCTGATAATATCAACTTAGCCCTTGGCGCATCTGGGGCAACAGATTCCGCACTCTATTTTGATGGTTCAAACTTAGTTCTTTTTGATTGGGCTAACAGAATAGCCTATCCTGCTGGTATTACCCTTTCTCAACTTTTGGGGACTTCTTTAAATAGTCCTACTATTTCTGGTGATGTAACTATATCTGATGGTAAATTAATATGGACAGATGCGGTTGCTGAAAATGCTGGTGTTTTCACCTTTGCTGGCACTTCTCATACAGACATAGCAATTGCTTCATCTATCACGACGGGAAAATCGCTTTCTATAGTTGCGGATGCTTGCACTTCAGGTTCACTTGCTTATTTAGAAAGTTCTGCCGCAGGTTTTGTTGGTAATTTTATTAAAGCATATGATGGGGCTAATACCGTTTTCACTTTAGGATTGGATGGTGCTCAAGTTATTAGAGGACTTGCTTCTACAGACATGATTACCGTTACTACTGGAGATATTCAATTAACTGCTGGTGACATTGATGTGGATTTGGGCATTCTTACGGTTGATTGGACTGGAGATGAGGGGAGTTATTTTAAAAAGAATCATGCAACAAGCACATCGGCTGTTTTAGAAATTGAGCAGACACATACAGGGGCTACTGGTTCGGCATTATTGTTAGACCAGAAGGCGACTGGCAATGCCTATGGATTAGAAATTACTCATGCTGGAGATTTAGCGGCAATCGGGATTAGTGCAAGTGCGGCAAGAACTGGTGATGTTGTTGGTATTACGATGGCTAATCAGTTGGCACAAAAAGCAGTAAATATTACTGGTGCATGGACTGGTGCTAATGGAGTTGGATTAATTGACTTAAATTCCAGCGGCATAATGGCTGCTGGGGCAAGTATGGTTCGCGTTGCATCAACTGGTGCTAATACAGCCGCAAGTTACCTCGTTGATATTGAACATTCTACTGGTGCTTTTACTAACTCTACAAATGGCATGTGTATCCGTTCAGTTGACACCGCTGCGGTAGCGGGGACTTCTTACAACACCTATATCGCTTCTACTGCTAATAGGGGACTTTATGTTGCTCCTAATGCATTGATTTATTGTGCGGACAACTTAGGATTAGATGCCTTGACGGTTACTCAGCTTGATGCTACTCAAGATAAAGATGGTATTGTTGTTGCGGTTACTGGTGATGGATATGTGTTAAAGGGGACTGTTAATACTGTTACAGGTAAAGGGTTAGGTATGATTTGTGCTAATGGACAGACAACTCCATTAGTGGTTCTTGATGGTTCTACAGGTGCTAATGGATTTGTGGGTGCGGATGGTATAGGATTAGTAGATATTACTAGTGATGGTGCATTAGCTCATGTTGGTTCAACCTTGATTGATGCGGCTTTTAGTGGGACTGCACAGGCAGCTTCTACTGGGTTCATGGTGAATTTGAGGGATACTGCTGCGGCTTCTGCTGGAAGTTACTTGGTTCAGGCGATTTCTACCAATAACAATTTGCTCAACTTGACCTGCACAGATGCAACTAAAAATGCGATTAATGTAGTAACTGGTATTAGTGATTTTAATGGCAGGGCTAATCTTGGTGGGCTTATATTCTTAGATCAAACTGCAGAGACCTTAACTGGTGCTGGTGCAGTAAACATAACGGCACTTAAGACACTTCTTGTTACAACTGCTGCAGATGCATTAACTCTTGCTAACGGTGCAGAGGGACAGATTAAAATTATCAAGATGAAAACTGATGGTGGAGACGGCACTTTGACTCCAACTACACCTCACGGGTTTGCTACGATTACATTTAATGATGTTGGGGATAGTTGCATACTTATGTGGATGGATGCTGGATGGATTATCTTGGGTCAGAATGGTTGCACGGTTGCATAATGTATTCTGTTTTGAGTACGATTGTACTCAATTTTGAGAACAATAAAGGGGGCGGTTTATCCCGCCCTCTTAAAATATTCTTTATAAGGAGATTAAATTAATGGAATCAGAAGGAAAAATTGATTTAACTGAGAAGGTTAATGCTATGCAAGAGAGGTTTAAAGCACTACAGGAAGAAGCAAAGAAACTTGTAGAGCAGAGAACAATTCTTGATAGGCGATTAACTGAAATCAGGGATGAGCAATTGAAACTTCAGGGGGCTTACGATTTTGTTGTAAGCATGGCAAATGAGAGTAAAACAAACGGAAAGGAAATGGAACAGCCAAAACTGGTTATTCCGAGTAAAAAAAAAGGAAAAGAAAAGGAAAGTGAAGAGGTGGTAGATGGCTAATATTTTAACTAATCTGACATATATTCTTGATACAGATGTGGTAATCAGCAAGAAGCCAATCTGGATAAGCAAGGTTGTGTTATATCCTGGGGGTGCTGGTAAGACTGCTGTTTTTAGGTCTTGGAGTGAGGATACTGCTCATGCCACAGTTACAAATGGTGCAATAACGACAATTGCGACTAACAATACCATTACTTCTGTGGGGAATTTTACTGCCGCAAAGATTACAGCAGGAGACGTGATTAAGATAACTGCTTCAAGCACAGGGAATAACATTGGGACATTTCTTGTTAAAACAATAAGTAGTGATGATGCCATAATCTGCGATGGTGCATTATTGACTAATGAGGTTGGTGCTTGCACATATTCATGGTCAACCTACACTCCTTATACTGTGTTTCAGTTGCTCTCGGCGGGAACGGAAACAGCAACAGAGGAGTTGGATTTTGGTGAGCGGGAATTTGATAATTTGATAATGGATGGTTTTAATGGAACTTCCTGTTATGTCTTTCTAGTGTAATGCCAAAGAAGATAGTTAATAAACCGCCAATAAGGGTGAATATTCATAGGCACTTTGACAACCTTGATGAACCATGGAGAAACTGTTATTGTTGCGGTCAATTTGTAGCGACTCAAGATACTTTGAATATTTTTGGTGGAAGGATGTATCCAGAAAGCGAGTTAATCAAGTATCGTGGTCAATATTACTGCAAGAAACATTACAATTGGCGATTTGGTCAAAAGTTTAAAGATGATATGCACTTTTATCTTAAAGAAGAGGATAGTGCTGAATAGGAGTAAATATGGAAGGAATTGATAAAATTAAGCCTATGGGCGATAGGGTCATCCTTGAGATGATTGGGTTTGAGGAAAAGTTTGGAGAGATATTCATACCCCCTACTGCCAAAGAGAAACTACACAGAAGTAAAATAGTGGCTATCGGGGATGAAGTAGATACTGACAAGTGGAAAATTGGAGATATTGTTTTAGTCAGTTGGTATATAGGGGTATGGGTAGATGTGTTCGCCAAAGATATACAAGCACAGAAATACCTTATAGTTCGCCCACATGAGATAGTGGCTAAATGGAGGGAGTAAATGGGGGTAAAGATTTTTACGGAGTTTAAAAGCGACCTGACCTTTGAGTTGGGGCAGAGAGAAAACATTTCCACTTATACAGGCGGTTGGGTTAATACTGCATATATGGATTTCTGTTCCATGAAAAGTTTTTTTGGTGTTCCAGTTCCAAGGGATTTTAGGTTTCCAGAGTTAGATACTTCAACCACGTCTAATACTTCTGGTTCAGTAGCTTATATAGCAGTTCCCGCTGATTGTCTATACATCTATACGGTTCACGACACTACCAATGATAGCAAGTTAAGGAATTATAACATCAGACAATACACAGAGGAAACAGGAAGGGGAACAACTACGGGTCAGCCAGACTATTGGGTGCGATATGGAAGTAATATTTATCTTTTTCCAACGCCAGCAGGAACATATCAAATGACTATATGGTATCGAAAAAGACCTGCTCTTTTATCGAGCGGTTCATCCGTTACGGTAATAGGAACGGAATGGGATGAGCCTATCTTAAAACTGGCGGTAGTGCAGAGTCTGTTACGGGTTAAGGATTATGATGCCTATAAAATCTATAAAGAAGAATGGAAAGAGATGATAGCTGGTAAAATTGGTATCTATGATGAGGAAAGAAAGGATAAGGAAGATATACTTAGACCAAGTGTATCTTATCTTCAGCCTAAAGATTTTTAAGGATAACAGATGTTTAAACTAATACATGAAGTAAACTCTCCTAACCCAAAAATAAAGGAATATGTTTCCACTCTTTCTGAGGAAGCACAAACAACATGTTGGGAGTTTTATAATTTCTTAATCAACACAATACCAGAAAGTAAAAAAATCTTGTTCGGGGAATTAAAATCAAGAGAAGAAGGAGTGATATAACATGGGCGTAACTAACGCAGGAAAAGCGGAAACCGCAAATTTGCTAGGTGGCGTAGCCGCTCCAGTAGCTTTTACTTATTTAGCTAATGGTTCTGGCTCTACTGCATTTGTGGCAACACAAACGACACTGGTGACGGAGAATGCTACGGGAAGTTTAGGAAGGGCAGCCGCAGCCATGACAAGGGTAACCACTACGGTTACGAACGATACCGTTCAAGCGGTAAAGACATGGATAGCAACTGGTGCTGGTGGAACGGTCAGAGAAGTAGGCTTTTTTAATGCCGCAGCCGCAGGGATAATGTTGTGCAGAAGCGTTCTTACAGCAGATAAGGTTTTAGCGGCAGGGGATAGTTATACTCTTACGGTTAAAGTAGCAGCCGCGTAAGGTTTCTAATGGCTTATAATGTCTATGTCATTAGGCCATTAGAACATGGGTTGCATCTTGAGAATGCAAGTTTAAACTCTCCATTTCACTATGCCTATTGGCCTATTAAGAATTTCGATATAAAGCAGGGGTCTATTCAAAAACGATGGGGATACCTTATTGATAGAACCTTAGATAGGGCAGTTTATGCTATTGTTTTATATCAAAAAAGTGATGGTAATAGATACACTCTTTATTTAACGGATACTGATTTATGTTTCAAGGAAGTTGCCGCAGGCAAGACTTGGTCTTATAAAACAGACACTTATACCACTGGCACTATTTCAGGAATTACGGGTGCGGTTGTAACTGGCAATGCTACTGCATGGAACGCAACGACCAATGTGGCTCCAGGTGATAAATTTATAGTAGATAGTGAGCATACAGCCGATATAGAGCCTGATGCGCAATGGCATACAATCTCAACTGTTGATGGTGCCACTCAAATCACCTTAACTGCTGACTATAGCAATCCTGCCGCTACTGGAACTTACAAGATAAGAAAGGTCTATTCAACTCCTACCAATGAAAGGTGGTCATGCGATTTTGTGGGCGATACCTTCTATTTCACCAATGGTAATACTAGGGTTCAAAAGTTTGTCAATACGATTGCTGCGCCTTATGCGGTAGATGTAGATGCTACCTATGCTACCAAAGCAAGATACTGCATTGAATATGCTAATAGATTAGTTATAGCTGATTTTTATTCTGGTGCAGATAGACAGTCATATTCCGTTCAATGGAGTAAAGAAGGCGATCCGACAAATTGGACCGACTCTACCGCTGGTTCTATACAGCTCCTTGAGACCAGGGATTATATCACTGGATTGGGTAAGATTGCAGGAGACTTGATTGTTTACAGGGCAGACTCGCTTCATATTGGGAGTAGAACAGGCACATCTACATCACCTATTATTTTCCCACGACAGTTTAAGGGGGTAGGGTGTATTGCACCTTATAGCATTATAGAAGCAAATAGTTCTAATTACTTTTTAGGAAGGGATGATTTTTATAAGATTGAGGGTGGCGTTCCAGTAAATATTAAACCTACCATGCGGTATAAGTTCTTTGACTTGGTAACCGAGACAGAGGCAACTAGAACTTATGGATTTCATAATTCCTTGAATAGCCAACTTTTCTGGAGAGCTACTACTTCAAGTGGTATTTTTTGGTTTATTTATGATTACAGGTTAAACGAATGGATGGTTCACGAATATGCTGATTATGATATGTTCTGTGGGGGAAAAGGGGCAGTATAATGGCGTGGAAAGAATTAGGTTTATACTGGACTGATTTAGGTCAACTCGGTGCGCAGACTAGAATCCCTGCCTTAACTATTATTCCTGACATTCCTGGCGGTGTTCTTGCTGGCACAGGCAATGGCGGACATATTTATCGCTCTTTAGATTATGGTCTAACATGGACTGATATTGGACAGCAATACAATCAATCCCGTATCCTTTGTTTTGCCAGAGTTGGGACTGCAATATTAGCTGGCACTTGCCCAGGTGGTAAAATCCTTCGTTCTACAGACGATGGGGTAACATGGACCGACATTGGTCAGTTGTCTAGTGAAACAGACATTTTATCCCTGGAATATATTGGTAGTAGCATTGTATTAGCGGGAACACATCCTAACGGTAAAATATTTCGCTCAACAGATGAAGGGCTTAATTGGACTGATTTAGGACAGCAATATGCGCAAGGACAGATTTGGGCTATTATTAATCTAGGGTTAGGTGCAGGTGGGGCAGGAAGCCAATATGCGGCGGCGGGAACGGGTCCAGGTGGATTAATCCTTTTTACTGATGACCAGGGGGCAACGTGGAGTAATCTAGGGCAACAGGGGTCTGCGCAACTCTTCGCTTCTCTTGAATATCTTGAGATTGGTCAGCCTTATGTATTAGCTGGTGGGGCATTACCGTATCCACAGGGAAGCCTTATTTATCGTTCGTCTGATTGGGGAGCAACTTGGGATTATATAGGTTCTCACGATAATTATTGTGTTCTATCCTTAGCTACAGTGCTTCAAGGAGTGGCTTTGGCGGGAACAGGGGAAGGCGGGAAGATACTTCGCACAACGGATTATGGGGCAACCTGGGATACTTCAGGAAGGATGTTCAATGAAACAGACATCCGTTCTTTAGTTTATGTTGGTAATGGGATTTGTATTGCAGGCACATATCCCAATGCAAAGATACTCAGGTCTGTAGGAAGCACATTAGCAGATATAACAGGGCTTGCCGTAACTACTATGGCAGGAGAAACAGGGGAAACACAACTTTATTTATCTTGGACTAATAATGATAACTATGTAAGCATTGATATTAATAGAAATGGGGCAACTGTAGCCACAATAAGTGGGGCTAATGGAAGTTATACGGACACATTATTAACTTCAAATACTCAATATATCTATAAAGTTAGGGCATTGGGGGATTCTGGTGGGTGGACAGATTGGACAGCTACGGTATCCGCATATACAAGGGCGAATCAACCGTCGGCTTTGACAGCCACTCCAGTAAGCACTTCTCAGATTAATCTGGCATGGACTAACAATGACACCTATACAAACATTTATGTATATAGAAATGGGGTATATTTAGTTACCCTTGCGGGAAGCGCAGTTTCTTATCCCAATACGGGATTGCCCTCAAGCACTACTTATTCTTACTACGTCGTGGGTAATGCAAATGGGTTAAATACAGTCAATAGCAATACCGCACAGGCAACGACATTAGGGGTTTATACTGATACATTTTCAGATTCGATTGTTTTATCTGAAACGCCTACGGGGATAGCGGACTTTGTAAGCACTTATTCTGAATCACTTGCTTTGTCTGATTCTATTCTAAGTGTATTTGATTATGTGGAAGTTTTTTCAGATGCTATAACTCTTACAGAAACTACAACCGATGGGACTATTGATGAATTTACGGAAGCGATTACCCTGACAGATTCTAGAACAGATGTGTATGCTTTAGTGGACACCATTCTAGATTCCATTACCTTAATGGATACTGCAAACCACGATTGGTATGAAACCTTTACAGACACAATTACCTTAACCGATACTATCTCAGAATCCAGAAGCATTAGGATTGATTATCGATTTTATTTGGGTTCTTCTTTAGGTTATATTTATCTTTTTGATAAGAATTATTATAGTGATAACGGAAATCCGATTACTGCTTATTTTACAACGAAGCAGACTGATTTTGCAGACCAATACCCTCAATACCTAAAACAATATAAAACAGTAGATAAAGTGCGACTCTGGTATGTAGATAAGACTGCATCAACGAACGTTACTATCTATATAAGCACAGATGGCGGGGTAACATGGGCAAGTCAAATGAAATCATTAGGAACCGGGGATGGGACAAATAAATATTCAGACTTCTATTTCATTAAATCGGGTAGTGCTTTTATATTCAAGGTAGAGAATGCTTCCTCTACCAATGAGTTTCAATGGGCATCTTTAGAAGCTTATTTTTATCCTAGTGGAGATGATTTTCTGGTATCATAATGACTACATTATATCGCATTAGACAATGGCCTGATCCGTATGCTTTAACGGACATTGAGTCGGTTAAAGAGTATCTAAAGCGTGTCTATGTGGCGATGCAGGAAGAATCTGCTATGCGACCAGAGGATTTGGCTTATGTCTTAGGTGATGTTTCCAAGTTTTCCTTTAAGACCATTACGGGGATAACAAATAATGTGGTAGCAGATGCGTTAGATGATACCCTTACCCTTGCTTCTGGCAATACTATTTTAGGGATAGTGGGGACTACTGCTACAGATACAATAACCTTTACGATAAATCAGGCAAATATTAGCCATACAGGGATTGCAGATATAGGAACACTTACCCATGCAACAATAGATTCCTACCTTGACCAAGCAGTTAAACAGGCATCATCTCCTATATTTGTTACTGTTAAATGTAGTGGACTTACAGATGGTTACACTCCTTATCATGTTGCTGACGCAACTGGATTAGCCAATAGCGTAATACAAGCCAACACTTCTACAGTTGGGATTGGGGTTGCCCCAGATAGCACAATTCGTTTATTTTTGGAATCATTAACAATAGGTGCGACAGGATCTGGAACTGGACTTTATGTAAAAGACCCGATAAGGGCAGTAACCGTAGCAGAAACAAACTATCTCACGACATTAGGGCTTGCCGCCAATGCTTACAACATAGATACGGGGATAACTGATAGTGGGTATAGGTTCGGATTGGAGATAGCTGCCGCCGCCTATGAAAACAATTTTAAGGGGACATTGGCTGACCAAAGGGGGATTAGGGTTCTACATGGCATTCTTCACAGCGATGCTTCAGCAGTAATCAATAATTCTTATGGGTTATATATAGATTCATATACGACAGACGGGACTGTTTCAAACCTTTATTCCATCTATCAAGCAAATAGTGCTGCAATTAATTATTTTGCAGGTTATGTTCGCCCATTTGGTTTGACTGCTTCTGTTCCAGTGGTTACGGATGCAAGCAAAAATCTAGCATCTGTGAGTTATGCAACTTTCAAAACAAGTTTATCTCTTAATAATGTTGAGAATACTGCTTTAAGCACTTGGGCAGGAACAACCAACATCACTACTCTTGGAACAATAGGGACAGGGACATGGCAGGGCGGAGTAATTGCGGATGCCTATATTGCCAATGATATAACCTTAACTAATATTACTCAGATAACAAATCGGAGTCATACTTCTTTAAGTGACATCGGGACATTGAGCCATGCTACGATTGATACTTATCTTAACCAAGCAGTTAAAACAACTTCAACACCAATATTTCTTTCTATATCAGTAGTCGATTCTGATTATAGTACTTATTTAACAATTGATGAACAAAACGATTTAACAGCTCCTCGATATTTACATCTTAATACTGGTGATTCGGATAGGACGATTACATTTTCAGGCAATCCTACACTTTCAGATTGGTTTGATCAATCGGTTAAACAAGCCTCAATTCCGACTTTTGTAGGGGGAACTTTCTCTGGATTAACTGCTTCCGTTCCTGTTGTCACTACTGCTGGAAGTGCATTAGCTTCACAAACTTATGCGAATTTCAAAACAAGTCTAGTTCTTGCACAGGCAGATATATCAGGGTTAACTACTGCTAGTTCTCCTGTGTTTGTCACCATAAAACTTTCTGGACTTACTGATGGATATGTTCCCTACCACGTTGTGGATGCTACGGGGTTGGCAAATAGTCCACTTTATATAAGTGGGACAAATGTTGGTTTCGGGACGACAGATATAGAGGCTTGGAATCTTCCAACAATAGAATTTACATCTTCGGCAATTTATTCTGGTGGCATAAATGGAGTATATCTTGCAAATAATGTT
>Ga0180008_1000520_pt1 | contig 31605 bp, 29 predicted proteins | sample MM_PW_MetaG_FD_121121 | JGI IMG/M metagenome (GOLD analysis project Ga0180008, IMG submission 121121) | Groundwater microbial communities from the Aspo Hard Rock Laboratory (HRL) deep subsurface site, Sweden - MM_PW_MetaG | ecosystem: Environmental > Aquatic > Deep subsurface > Groundwater... | reverse complement strand
TTTTACGACAATGACGTGGTTAATATTGCCCGCCAAATCAAACCATCGGCTCGTGGTGAACTGGAAATTACCGATGTGAACATGAGTTATTTGCAGCAGGGTAAGTTGAGAGTCAGCTTGCTGGGACGTGGTTTTGCCTGGCTGGACACAGGAACTCATGATTCATTGCTTGAAGCCGGCCATTTTGTGCAAACCATTGAGCAACGCCAGGGCCTTAAAGTCGCCTGTCTGGAAGAGATTGCTTTCCGTAATAAATGGATAGATGAAACTGTGTTGTTGCGTCAGGCTGATGCGCTGGCAAAAACAAGTTATGGTGCTTATCTGAAAAAGGTTGCGCAAGGTTACAAATGAACATTATTAAGACAAAACTTAATGGCTGCCTGATCATTGAACCTAAAGTATTTGGTGATGAGCGGGGCTTTTTCCTGGAAAGCTTCCATCAGCAACGTTACGAGCAACAAACCGGTATAACTCAGGCTTTTGTCCAGGACAATCATTCCCGTTCTGCCAAAGGTGTTTTGCGTGGTCTGCATTTTCAGAAAACCAGACCTCAAGGTAAGTTAGTTCGTGTCGTTCGTGGCGAAGTGTTTGATGTGGCTGTGGATATAAGACCTCAGTCTGCCACCTTCGGCCAGTGGGAAGCCGTAATTTTGTCTGAAGAGAACAAACGACAGTTTTGGGTGCCACCGGGTTTTGCTCACGGCTTTCAGGTGTTGTCCGACTTTGCCGATTTTGAATACAAATGCACAGATTATTATTTTCCTGAAGACGAAGGCAGTCTGGCCTGGAATGATCCTCAGCTGGCGATCGACTGGCCTATCCAAACTCCGTTGTTATCTGCCAAAGATGCAAAAGCTGCGACCTTAAGCGAGTTGAATCTCCGATGACCTGCCTTATTTTAGGCGGTAGCGGACAGTTAGGCCGTTGTCTGCAGGACAGAATGACAGCATTGCAGCTGGAGTATGTTGCACCTGGCCGAGATCAGCTGGATTTGCAGGATGCTGAAGCTCTGCATTCTCTGTTTGATACCGTAAAACCGCAGGCTGTGATTAACGCTGCCGCCTACACTGCAGTGGACAAAGCAGAGCAAGAACCACAACTAGCCGCAGAGATTAACCATATTTTACCAGCCAGACTGGCGCAACTCTGTAAAGCGCATGCTATCCCTTTGATCCATATCTCCACCGACTATGTGTTTGATGGCACCTCGTGCCGGCCTTATGCTCCTTCGGATCCACGTAATCCGGTTTCCGTTTATGGCCAGACCAAGGCTGAAGGGGAGAAAGCCGTGCTGCAATCAGGCGTAAAAGGCGGCATTATCCGTACCAGTTGGCTCTATAGCGAATATGGCCATAATTTTGTGAAAACTATGCTGCGTCTTGGTGCTGAAAGGCCACAGTTACGCATTGTAGCCGACCAGGTGGGAACGCCAACTTATGCCGGCGATTTAGCAGATGCTATTCTGAAGATGTTGTACTCTGCGGATCATAGCTTGTCTGATGTGGACATTTACCACTTTAGTAATCAGGGGGTTGCCAGCTGGTATGACTTTGCCTGGCATATCTGCAGACTAAAGGGTCTTAGTGTTGAGGTGCAACCTATCCGGACAGAGGACTATCCAACTCCAGCGCAGAGGCCTTGTTACAGCGTATTAAATTCAACAGGCTTTATTGATAAATTTGCTCTGAGCAACAGGCATTGGCTTGAAGCGCTGGAGCACTGCATGACAAAACTGGTTTAGTTTTTTAGCTATGATTGCTAAACATGCCTTGTTGTATTTTGCCTCTAAATTTGTGCCAGCTATCAGCTCTATGCTGGCCATCGTCTTGTATACAAGACTGCTAAGCCCGGAAGATTATGGCCGCTATTCCTTGACCATAGCAGTAGCTATGGGCATGAATGCCATACTGTTTCAATGGCTGAATTTGGCCTTGGGCAGATATATTCCCGAGCAAAAAGCGGAAGAGCAAACTCGTTGGTTATCCAGTGCAGTATGCGGCTGGGCCTGTTTGGCAGTATTCGTTTGTATAGCGCTTTGGTTATTGCCTTTGCCTGAGCTTTTCCCCGGATTTGCTCTTGTTTTTTCTTGCCTGGCTTTGCTGGCAGCCTCGCAGGGCTGGTTTGATTTGAGTATTCGGCTGGATAATATCGCGCTCAACCCTCTGCGTTACGGTATCTCTTCAGCAGTAAAAAGTGGTTTGGCGCTGATAGGTGGTGTCTGTGCCTTCTATCTGGGATTGGGTGTTGAAGGTATTTTAATAGCGCTGATCCTCAGCTTGTTACTTGCCACTTTGTTTCAATGGCCGCTGTGGGGCAAAGTACGCTTATCACTAGTTCGTCTTTCGCTGTTAAAACAAATGTTTCGTTATGGCGCTCCTCTGACGTTAACCTTCCTGATGATATTTTTTATCGACGTATCTGGCCGTTTGTTTTTGAGTCATTACACTGGTGCATATAGCGTTGGAATATTTTCAGCAGCCTATGAGTTTACTCAGTATGTGATAGGCACTTTGCTTATTGTTGTGCATTTGGCGGCTTTTCCGCTGGTCATAGCGCGTTATTCAGCCGAAGGGGTGACGGGAGCTCAAGCGCAGCTTAAAAGTACCTTTGAGCTGGTTATAGCGCTGGCTTTGCCTGTTTGCGTAGGTTTCGCTTTGCTGGCGACAGAAATTTCGGCTGTGTTTTTAGGTGAAGAATACAGAGAAGGGGCTGCTGCTATTATCCCTTTTATTTCACTGGCGTTGCTGCTCAGTGTGGTGAAGTCTTATTATTTTGATTATGCCTTTCAAATCGCTGAATCAACGCTTTATCAGCTTGTTTGTGTAGCAGTAGCTGCATGCTGTGTGGTGATTTCTAATATGTTACTTATCCCGCTTTATGGCCTCTCTGGTGCTGCTTATGCCAGTTGCATCGGATTTGCTGTTGCGTTATTGATGAGCATAATCCTTGGCCGCAAAGTATTTCTTATGCCAAAGCTACCTTATAAATCCTTAGCTCAGGTTCTGCTAGCTACTGCTGTTATGGCAGTAGTAGTTAGCTTTCTCAGCCTGGACCAGCCAATGGCCGCGCTGTTAGTGAAAGCTTTGGCTGGTAGTGTTGTTTATGGTTCAGCTTTGTTGTATTTCGATTTTTACCAATGCCGCACGCAATTAAAGGAGCGTTATTTTGCCAGATGATTTGCATTCGACCAGTGAAGGTCCGTTCCTGACTGTGTTCACTCCTACCTACAACAGAGCCTACACTTTGCATTTGGTGTTCAACTCTCTGTTGCAGCAAAGCTTTAAAGATTTTGAATGGCTGATTGTCGATGATGGTTCTGTAGATAATACCTCTGAGCTAGTTGAACAATGGATCACACAAGCTGATTTTCCGATCCGTTACATCCGCAAAGAAAATGGTGGTAAACATACAGCCTTAAACCAGGGGATCCGTTCTGCAAAAGGGCGCTGGTTTCTTGTATTTGACTCGGACGATGCCTGTGTAGCTGACGCCTTCGCTCTATTTCATGATGCATACAAAGCTATACCAGCAAGCGAAGAAGCTTCGTTTTCAACTATTACAGCCCGTTGTATGGACGAAAATGGTCAGGCTGTAGGCCCACACTATGCAGCTGAAGTGGAGGATGTATCCGACGCATGGCAACAGCTGGTCATGCGCAGCAGTGCTGAGCGTTGGGGTATAAACAGAACCAGTTATTTGCAACAGCATCTTTTTCCTGAATTTCCGGGTGAAAAGTTTATTCCTGAAAGTATTGTCTGGAACAGATTATCGACGAAATACAAAACCAGATTTATTAACAAACCTTTGCGGGTGTTTCAGCCACTGCCAGATGGCTTAACTGCCTCAATGCTAAGAATACGTGTTGCAAGTCCAAATGGGACCCGTTTAGTCTATGAAGAGCAGGCCCGTATGGGCTTACCTTTTATGCAAAAGGTAAAAAGTTTAATCAACTATTACCGCTTTAGTTTTCATGCGGGCAAGATCACTGCAGGATGGAATCCGCTCCGGTGGCCACTGCTGCTGATTGGTGGTGTTTTTTATCTTAAGGATCGGAGGGAGCTGAATAGTGGGCACCGCAACTAGTATACGTTATACGACTCAGGCAAAGACTCAGAGCGAGTTTTCTGGCTGGTTTATTATATTTCCTATGCTTATTGCACTTTTTTTTCCCACTTCAATCAACGGTGTAATTAATCCGTATTTGTCGCTGATAGGTAATGTTATCGCATTAATGGTGTTTTTTTGCGGCATCATAACCGGAAGCCTTCGACTCTCACTTACCTTATTTATCATATCTCTTAGTTTTATGTTATTGCTTGTGGTCATGACAATACTCTCTCCTTTTAGCCAAATAACTATGGGAGCTGTGGTTCCTTATTTGACATTTTTACTTGTTTGTTCAACGAATATACGGTCTGTGATTTTGACCAAAGCGCAACGCAGAGTTGTTATATTTGTAGTCGCTCTGATTATTGTCTGTTGCTTTTTAGTTGTTTTCGACTTTAAGCCCTTTATCGCAATTCAGGAATCCTATTACCAGATGTTTCCTGATCTATTTGATTTTATGATGAACTGGGCCAAAAAGCCTGTATTGATGTTTGCCACTCACTCTGTTGCGGGTTTTGCTTATTTCCTGATAGCTATAGTGTTGTTTATTTTTGCGCGGAGCGCTGCTTCTAAAACTGCTCGTTATTCACTTTTTATTGCCAGCCTTTTATTTTCAGTATTCTTGGTATTACTGTTCTCCAATACGGGTTTCATCTTATTTGTTGTTATGTTAGCCGTTTATCTATTCTCTATGTTCAAGGCTTTCGGTGTATGGGGATGGCTGATTAGCTTGACTGTACTAGTTGCGTTAGTCAGCATTAATATTGAATTGATCACTACGGTGCTTTCTTTTGCCTGGGATAGTTTTATCACAGTAGCTTCCAGCAAAAATAATGGGTTGCTTGCCAGATTTACGCTGGATAGTCGACTGGCCGGAAGTTATGAATATGTATTTAATTCACCTTTTGTCGGGGTGGGTTTTACAGATCATCCTAGCTTGGCTTTTGGTGATAATCTCTTAGCTGAATACGTACTTAGGGCTGGATTCTTAGGTTATCTATTGGTGCTTATTTTAGTTTTCGGTTTTTTCTATAGTAATTTGAAGCTCAAAGCTGTTGCTGTTTTGTTATTTATTTTTGTGATTTTGTCCGACCTTGGATATCCATTGTTTGTTGCATTGAGGTTTGTCTTTATTTTCCCACTGATTATTATCCTGTCAAATTACTATTACGCCCTTAAAAACAAAGAGCATGGAATCGCCTGATGAAAAAAATAATTGCCCTTACACAAGGCAGAAACATACCCAGTACCAGATTCCGGATTTCTCAGTATGCTGACGGCTGGCAGCAAGCCGGTTATGCTTTTGAACAATTAAATGCAAAAGTGTCAGCTTATCCGCCTGTTGGCTTGTTTAAGCGTTTGTTATGGATTGTTGGCGAGCTAGTTCACAGAGTACGTCAGGTAAAGGTAATTAATTCTGCAGATGTAGTGGTTATTCAGCGGGAGCTTATTTCAACTTTATACACAGTGGAGGCTTGCATCAAAGCACCTGTTGTCCTTGACGTGGACGACGCTATTTTCTTGTATAAAAGCGGCAAGGCAGCTAAAGCATTAGCCTTGAAGGCTAACCATATAGTCTGTGGCAACCAATTTCTAGCCCACTATTTCAGCCAATACAACGAAAATATTTCGATAATACCTACTGCAGTAGACACCAACAGGTTCAAACCTTCGGTCGTAAAGCCCGCATTTTTATGTATGGGGTGGTCAGGTAGTTCCAGCGGTTTTGATTACCTTTATGCTATCGAAGCAGAGCTAAAGGAAGTGCTTGATAAAAAAACAGAATGGAAATTATCTATTGTTTCGGATAAAGCACCGGATTTCAAAGTACTGAAACCTGATCAATGGACTTTTACTCAATGGACACCTGACAACGAAGTTGCGACGATTCAGGATATGTCTATTGGTCTGATGCCGCTCGCAGACAATGAATGGACCAGAGGTAAATGCAGCTACAAAATGCTGTTATATATGGCCTGCGGTGTTCCTGTGGTTGTGTCAGATGTAGGAATGAACTCAGAAATTTTATCTGTATCTAAGGTGGGAGTGGGTGTGAATAACAAATCATCCTGGTTAGGGTCGCTTAGTCAAATGATGGATGATGAGGTGCTAAGGGCCGAGTGCGGCCAAAGAGGTCGTCAGTTGGCTGAAAAGGAATATAGTCTAACCGCCTGCAATCAAAAATGGCTGTCGGTACTTTCTAGAGTCTCTAGTGCGGTTAAAAAATGAATTTAATACATCTGATGCAACGATTAAGTATGAAGAGAGTGATAAAGCAGACCTTAAGTTGGCTATCCAGCAATAGTGTTTGCCTTGTGTAAGGTTATTCAAAAGACAGTTGGTAGTTATCATCAGCTGTACAGTGAGCTTGTAAAGTAAAGCAGTACTGTGTTCAGAACAGGCGCCTGCTTTTTTAAGAGTGGCGGCGTTTTAGATCTGTTTGAATGCAATGTAACGGAATGAAATGTTCCTGGGATGGGAGTCTCAAATGATATACAGAAGAGAAGTGGACGGTTTAAGAGCATTAGCCGTCATTCCTGTTATTTTTTTTCATGCGGGTTTCTCGTTTTTTAGCGGCGGCTTCGTAGGCGTAGATATATTTTTTGTGATCAGTGGTTATTTGATCACCTCCATTCTGATGAAAGAAATTGATTCAGGCGACTTTTCTATCATTACCTTTTATGAGCGCCGCGCCAGAAGGATACTTCCGGCTCTGTTTCTGGTGATGCTTGTTTCCATTCCCTTTGCCTGGCTTTGGCTGATACCTGCAGATATGCTTGATTTCGCACAAAGTTATTCGGCTATTTCGGTATTTTCATCAAATCTGCTGTTCTGGAAAGAGAGTGGTTATTTTGATGTGGCAACAGAACTCAAGCCGATGCTGCACACCTGGAGTCTGGCGGTAGAAGAACAGTTTTACGTCATTCTGCCGCTGCTTTTGCTGCTGCTGTGGCGTTTTGGCAGTAAAGTGTGCGTCACACTGCTGAGTGTTTTTGCTGTTGTCAGCCTTTTACTTGCGCACTGGGCCAGTTCTCATGCACCTTCAGCTGCATTTTATCTATTGCCATTTCGCTGGTGGGAGCTGGCTTTTGGTTCATTAACTGCCTTTTTTATGTATAAAAGCAGCGGGGCCGGATTAGGCCTTAAACTCAGACAACTGCTTTGTTATCTTGGCGTCGTTTTGATTGCAATCAGCTTGTTTAGCTTTGATAAACACACGCCTTTCCCAAGCTTTTATACCTTGGTCCCGGTGGTTGGCACCTGCCTGATTATTCTGTTTTGTACAGCTGATACTCATGTAGGGAAAGTACTGGGCAGTAAGCTGCTGGTGGCCATAGGTTTAGTCAGTTACAGCGCTTATTTATGGCATCAGCCGGTTTTTGCCTTGTTAAAGCACAGATTTGATGGCGACCTCAATCTGTTTTATGCCCTGGCTCTGGTGTTGTTAACCTTTATTTTGGCTTATATCAGCTGGCGTTTTGTTGAACAGCCGTTCAGAAATAAACAACGTATTGGGCGAGCCGCCATATTTTCAATGGCACTACTGGGCTCTGCGCTGATCATGCTGTTTGGTATTGGCGGACATTTAACAAACGGCTACACCTCACGTTATGAAAACGTGCTGGACCCTAAAATCACCAGCTTTCCCCGTATCGACAACGGCTGGTGTTTTTACTCTGTGGACACTTTGTCATCATTAGAAGTTGGCGAAAAAGGTCAGCATTGTCTTATTGGCCGTAAAGGTGCTGACAAAAAGGCATTACTTTTTGGTGATTCCTTTGCCGGTCAATACGAACCCTTTTGGCATAAAGTGGCAGATCATCTTGCCGTTGAAGTGAATTCAGTCACAACCAATTGGTGTTTTCCTGCTATTGGAGAAGGTTTTTCAGGGCCAGAATCCAGTTCAGCCTACCAACAATGTTTGATGAACAGAGCCTTTTTGAAAACACATGCAAAAGACTACGATCTGGTGGTGTTAGGGGGGGACTGGGCTACTGTATTTAATGAAAACGACATGGATGCTGTAAAAGAGCTGATCCAATGGTTAGCTTCAGAAGTGAAGCAGGTTGTCATTATGCCAAGCCCAAAACGCTACGATAAAAATGTGAATGCGCTTTATGTCCGGTCGGTATTTCTAAACCATCCCTTTGATATCAGCACTGTTGCCACCACAGCTGATGAAAGTGCAGTGCAGGCACATCAGCAACTGGAACAGCTCGCAGGCCAGTTCAGTAATGTCGTCATGATTAGCAGGCAACAGTTGTTTAAAGGGGATAGCACCAGCGAAAAGATCCCATACAGCGCCGATGGAGGGCATATCAGCATTTATGGCGCTGAAGCAGCTGCGGATATGTTTATAAAGGGAAAAGGGTTGAAGCAACTTATAGACCATATCAAGTAGGCTAGGGTAGTTAGGCAACAAAATTAGGGTTGGCGTGGCAATGCGATGAGGTAACCGCTTTTTATTTGGCGGTTACCTGACTGTACTCTTACTTTTTTTGGTGATTGCAGGCTGTAAGTTTGAAATATAGCCAATTGGTGCTACCACATAGCCAGAAGGGCCACCTTTTTACAGTGCTTATGATTACAAATGAGCTCCGTTAGACTGAGCTCAGTAATTTACGATAACAACTTATATAGGTGGCAGAGATAATTGACTCGCAGTATTTATGTTCAGCTAATTGTCTACCAGCCGCTCCAAAACGTTGCCTTAACTCTGTGTTGTCAATGAGTTGGATAATTGCATCTGCCAAGCTTTTTGAGTCTCTAACTGTCACCAATAAACCTGTCTCATTAGCTAAAATTACATGTTTACATCCAGGAACATCGGTGGTCACTATTGCTCTGCCGCATGCCGCAGCCTCTATCAGTACTTTGGGTAATCCTTCCCGGTAAGAAGGCAATACTACGATGTGACAATCAGCGAATATAGAGGCAACATCAGATCTAAATCCTAAAAAGCTGATATGTTTGTTTCTGGAAATAGTTGCAATATCTCCCTGAGTGAGTGATGCCGGGTTGTCCGGATCTATATCACCTACAATGATAAACTGAGCCTCATGTGTCGCACTGATTTGTTGCGCTGCGGCGACAAATTCAAACGCTCCTTTGTCTTTAAGAAGGCGAGCAGCAAAAACAACTTTTATTTGTCCTTCGGGTTCAGGTACAAAGTTAAATTCGCTGAGGTCGACACCTGCGCCATGGATAATGATCGTTTTATCTTTGGCAATTATATCTTCTTCAACAAAAGTATCGCGGTCTGTTTCATTTTCAAATACTGCAGTCAGATTTTTGTGCATTAAAGCGGTTTTATAAAGATTCTTCACCATACTTTTCAGAAAGGTATTCTTGTTACTGTTGATAAAGACATAACCAAGACCGGTAATTGCACAGAGTATGGCTTTAGTTTTAGTGAGATATGCGACTAAACAACCGTATATCACTGGTTTTATGGTAATCAGATGAAGTAAATCAGGCTTTACCCTTTTTACAACCTTGAGCAAGCTCAGAAAGGTCTGTATTTCTTTAAATGGATTCCGTCCGCTGCGTTCCAAAGGTAGTTTATGATGGATTAGACCACTGGCCTCAATTTGGGCAACTTCGTTACCATCAGAAGATGCGACATGTACTTCATAACCTGCTTGCTTCGCTATTAGCGCATTGCGAAGCCAATGGGAGGCAAAGAACTTGGGAATATTGACTACAATAAGAATTTTTTTCACGTACCGATAATCCTTAAATCTACTGTATTTCTGCGTAGACTTTGGCGAAGTTTTCATGAGCCTTTTCAATAGAAAAGTATTTTTTAACATGGGCGGATGCTTTTTTACCGAGTTGAATGCGTTGCTCTGATGTCAGACTCAGCATAGCGCTCAAGTTCTCGGTGATAGACTCAGAAGATATATCTGCGGTGACGCTGACAGTATCAGCTGCAATAATTACGGTGTCGCCAGCAGGTGTTGCTACACAAGGTAGTCCAAGTAACATGGCTTCAAGTAAGCTATTTGGAAAACCTTCTGTTCTAGACGGCAAACAATAAATATCAAATGCACTAAGCCATTGTTGAATATTGTGTTGTTCCCCGATGAAGTAAATTTTTGGGGCCTTACTGTCCTGTTTATCACCTAATCCTGTGATTTCAGGAAGCTTGTCGCAGCCGCGGCCAACAAAAACAAATGATACATTCGGATGATTGGGCAACAGTTGTTGGATAGAGTTCATTAATAAATCCTGACCTTTATCAGCATGAAAACGCCCTAATGTTCCCACCAGTGTATCTGTATCCGGAATACCCAATTTTTTTCTAATTAGTGCTCTGCCTTCGATATCAAAATTTATCGAATCAAGTTGAATACCGTTATGTACATAGACAGATTTCTTTTTGTTGTATCCATAAGAGACGTGGGAGTCTAACGCTGATTGGGATACATAAATAATTTTTTTTGGTATAACTCTGGAAAGAAACGCACACATCTTCATGATAAAAAAGGTTTGTTTATTCCCTATCGGAGGGTTTGTTCCCCTGACTCCCCAAACTATATTTTTGATACCGCATATCCGAGCTGCAATTCCTGCCAACAGGTCTGCATGATACATCCAACTTTGGATAACATCCGGTGTTGTAGCCTTGAATATCTGTATTAGTCTGAACAATGCAATTGGGAAACTTAACGCTCCGTTCATATTTAGGGCATGAACTTTAAGTCCTAGCTGCTCAATATCTTGGCCTATTTTTCCTATATCTGTCAGGCTAATCACCAATATCCTGCTTTTATCAGTTTCCAAAGCTAAAAGTCGTTTAAGCATGGTCTCTGCGCCACCCACATCTAGATCAGTAATGACATGAATGAGTTTGTATTTCCCTAATTTAGCTTTTAACACGATCGCCCGAACCTTTGCCTGATGCTGTTTGCACAATGTAAATAAAGTAGTTTTTTAGACTCAGTGTTTTCATCATTTTTTCATCTGTGATGGCCAATAGTTCAGGAGTAGACATATCTATCTCATTGACTTGTGCAAGGCCTGTAATTCCTGGGCGATAAGCAAAAACCCCGTGTAGCGTGCGCTGCTGGATTAGTTCTTCCTGATTAAATAAGCAAGGCCTTGGTCCAACCAAACTCATTTCTCCTTTTAATACATTCCAGAGCTGAGGTAACTCGTCCAGTTTGGTTTTGCGCAGAAAACTGCCAAAAGGAGTAATAGCATTGGCATTTACCAGATGGCTGGCGACAGAAGCCGTATCTTTTTTCATGGTTCGGAATTTAATTAAGGTGAAGGCCTGCTTATGACGACCAACCCGGGTTTGTAAAAATAAAGGCGAACCCGTATCAAAATAACCAATCAGCACTAACAACAAAAGAACAGGCAACCCTGCAACTAAGCCTAACAACGAAAACAAAATATCAAAAAATCTTAACAAGGTCCGATCCTCAGTAACAGCATATTTCACAGGCGGCTAGCCGTGAAATTTTCTTCATTCTAATAACATCAGTAAAAGTAGGGCGCGCTTATACAGTACCAGTCGTAAAACAGCGCTTAATCCCTTCTTCGACGCTCAAAGGCGGGGCCCAGTCCAGTGTAGTTCTGGTATGACTGATATCCACCTGTAACGAACCACAGAGTCTGTCGGCTATGGTTTTTTTGCCAAATAAGGTAGCGAAAGCAATCAGGTATTTTTGTGGTACTGGCAGTAACCTTGGTTTTTTTCCGGCAGCCTGTGTCAGCATTTCCAACAGTTCAGTGGTAGACAGGTCTCTGTCATCACTGACCATAAAAATCTGGTTTGCAGCAGCAGGATGGCTGATACAAGTGATAATAAGATCCGTCAGGTTATCCAGTGCAACCATACTACGCTTGTTGTGGATGGCGCCTAAAGGCAATGGCAGGTTCTTTTGTGCCAGTTTCTGTATTGAGGCAAAGTTTGCTTTTACACCAGGGCCATACACCAGCGGTGGTCTGATAATCACTATTTCCAGGCCGGTTTCTTTTGCCAGTTGCAGCAAGCCAGCTTCAGCTTCTGCCTTTGACTGACTGTACGCATCTTCAGGGGCTGGCTTGTCATCATAACGAAATGCTGTGGTATCAGAACGTTCACCATTTACTTTGACTGAACTGATAAAGATAAAGCGTTTAGCACCGGCTTTAGCCGCCTGTGCAGCAAGATTCAGGGTGCCTTGCGTGTTTACCTGCCGAAACTCTTCAAGTGGATGGGCTGACTGCTCATCCATCATATGCACCCGGGCCGCAGTATGTATAACTACGTCCACGTCTTTGAGTGCCGTTTCAAACTGCGTTGAGGCGTTGATTTCTCCGGCGTGAAAAGCGGCTGTCGGCTGCCTCGGCGCTGTTCTGCCAAATACAACTACTTGCTCTGCAGGTAATTGCTTTAACACAGCTTCACCGATAAAGCCTGTTGCTCCTGTCAGTAAGATCATTCTGTATTTCTCATCCCGCCATAAATCATCAAATGACTTTGAATTACATTTTCGATGGTAAACGCCCGTTCCGCCAAAACTACAGCGGTGTTGGCTGGTAGTAATAGTCCCGTCACATAAGGGCTTATTGTATCTGTGCAGCCAAGTAGATCTGTCGTGATGACAGTCCTGCCACAGGCTGCAGCTCTAATCAGGGGTTTAGGCAACCCCTTACTTAAAGACGGCCGCATAGCAATATGGCTTTTTGCCATAGTTTCTGCAACATTCGTACTATAACCCCAGTGCTCAACAATACCTTGTTTTGTCCATTCTTCAAGCCGCTTTCTCATTGATGGTTTTTCTCATACCAGCTTTGAAACATCAGAATATCCCATAAATGGTATTGCCAGTTGCGTTTACCCGACTGATGTTCCTGCCACAATGTTGCTATCTGCTGTGGCTCAAAAATACCTTCTTTGGCAAGTCGTTCAGGTTGGATAAGCTGCTCAGCCCAGTCTTTTAGCGGTCCTCTAAGCCATTCAGCAATAGGAACTGCAAAGCCTGCCTTGGGGCGCTCTATCAACTGCTGTGGCACATACTTGTAGAGTATTTTGCGTAAACAGTCTTTGGTGACACCCTGATTCATTTTTAAATGCTGAGGCATGCCCCAGGCGTATTCAAATACTCTGTGATCCAGAAATGGAACTCTTGTTTCCAGCGATACTGCCATAGCCGCTCTGTCTACTTTGACTAATATGTCGTCAGGCAGGTAGGTGAGCGTGTCCAGCGCCATCATGCGTGGAATGTTTTGCTTAAACACCTGGCTTTGAGAGGGTGACGTTAAAAGGGTTTGTGGTTCCCGGCCGCCAATAACTACAGAGGCCGGATTTTTCCAGTGAGAAATCAAACCGTAATACAGTTCATCCACAGTGGCAGAGCTTATAACGTCTGCAGCTTTATGTAGTTTATCGCCCAGATTCGACATTTTAAAACGTGACGGCAGTATATGATTTAACTGGTTCCATAGCTTCACTGGCACCGCTACCAAAAACTTAGCGCCCAGTTTTCTTACAAATACCGGAACTTTTGACAGCTTGTTCCATGTCATGTCGGTTAAACGATAGCGGCTATAACCGCAGAATACCTCGTCTCCGGCATCGCCTGACAATGAAACTGTGACATGCTGTTTCGCCATCTGTGACACCAGATAGGTAGGCAATTGCGAAGAGTCAGCGAATGGCTCGTCATACACTTCAGCCATGGATGATACCAGCTTTAGCGCATCGGCAGAGGACACATAAAGCTCGGTATGTTCTGTACCCAAATGACTGGCTACCGCTTTTGCGTGTTCAGCTTCATTAAATTCTTTTTCATAAAAGCCTATCGAGAAGGTTTTTATCGGCTTGTCAGACTGTTGCTGCATCAAAGCGACAATTAAAGAAGAATCGACACCACCTGATAAAAAAGCGCCCAGTGGCACATCGGCCATCATCTGATCGCCAACTGCTTGTTTTAGCAACTGTTCCAGTGTTTCAATTTGGTTTTCGTCAGTTTGGCTATGCAGGATGTTATTCGCCATCACAGTTTTCGCATCCCAGTAGTGTTCAATCACAACTTCTGTCGCGTCCGCTTTTAAAGTGGCGATTGTGCCGGGTAACAGCTTGGCTATTCCTTCATAGATTGAATAAGGCGCAGGAATATAATTATGACGCAGGTATAAACATAAGGCATCACGGTTGATCTGTGGTTTGAAATCAGGATGAGCACGGAATGACTTTAATTCTGAACCAAATAAAAACACCTGGTTATTCCAGCCGTAATAAAGCGGCTTTTCACCAAATCGATCCCGTGCCAGCTGCAGTTCGCCAGTAACAGTGTCCCATACCGCCATAGCAAACATGCCGACAGACAGCTCAAGTGTTTTTTTCAGCCCCCATGCTTCTATACCCGCCAGCAAAGTTTCGGTATCTGAATGACCTCGCCACTGACGGGCAGACATCTGTTCGAGTTGTGTTCTGATGGCCAGGTGATTATAAATTTCACCATTAAATGCAATAACATAACGGCCCGTGGCGGATCGCATAGGCTGATGGCCAGCAGGGGATAAATCCACTATAGCAAGACGACGATGAGACAAACCTATACCTGATTCAGCGTCAAACCAGACATCCTGACTATCGGGGCCGCGGTTAGCAATAGCCAAACCCATCGCATTCAGAATACTTTGCGCCTTTGCAGGAAATGCATCACGATAAAAAAAACCAGAAAAACCGCACATTAAATATGACTCCAACCCTGTTTAAACACGCCCGGGTTCCATGAGCGTTTGTTGGCAACATACATCGGGAAGAATGAGTTACAACTGAACAACTTCATGATTGTCGATACAATGATGAAGATTTAGCGTCAGTATGCTCCCGGGGAAAGTGCAGTGTTTGTTTATTAAGCACGCTGCAGTTCCTGATGTTCCACTAAAAAAATGATGCGTAATTTAACACAACTGTCATCGCCTGACACAATCTAAGTTTGTTGATCCACAGCTTTTGCTATTGCGGCTTCTTGAGATGCTCACGTCAGTTCTTCGTCATTCGCAAACTTTAAACATCTCGTTGAAAATGCAGCTAGCTTAAGAGTAACATAGCCAAAATAGGGCTGGTAGCGTATTTGTTGCAAATATGTTGTTGTGTATTCTTGCCAGAACCCTGAATTTTATTTGTAGAATTAAGGAATTAAGTGATAGCCGCATTTTGGGTCTTTAACACCTGTATTCAATTCATGCTGAAGTGGGGCGCATAAATGCATGTGCTTTATAGCGTCACACGAGGAGATGCAATAGGTGGTGCCAGTATGCATGTACTGCAGCTTGCAAAAGCAGTGAAACAATCCGGTTGCAGTGTGACTCTGGTTTTTGGTGGTGTTGACGGTAAAATTGTCTCTATGTGTAAAGAGGCCGGGCTGGATACTATAGTGTTGCCTCAATTAGTTCGTTCACTACATCCCTGGTATGATCTGGCCGCTTTATTTGCGCTGCGTAAGTTGATTAAAAAAATACAACCGGATCTGGTGCATCTGCATTCTTCTAAAGCTGCGCTGTTGGGACGAATTGCGGCCTGGTTGTGCAAGGTTCCGGCTATAGTGACAGTGCATGGCTGGCCTTTTGTTCATCCTCAATCCAAAGTGTCAAAAGCCGTCTATTTTATCCTTGAGCGCTCTATGGTAGCCTTTACCGCAAAGTTTATTACAGTCAGCAAGGTTGACTACTGTATTGCGTTACAGCAACTGAAGGTGCAACCTGCACAATTGGAATTAATACACAATGGTATCGAAAACGACCAGTCGTTTGCGCCGATTAAATCTGATACCATAAACGCAGAATGTAGCATTATATGTGTTGCCCGTTTTGAAACTCAGAAAGATCACCGGACTCTTTTGCTTGCTTTAAAGCAAATTAGCCATATTCCATGGCGTCTGAGATTAGTTGGTTCTGGCCCTTTGTTGGCAGAAACAAAGCAATTAGCCGGGCAACTGGGTATGTCTGAAAAAGTTGAATTTTTGGGAGAGCGTTCAGATGTGGCTGAGTTGTTAACTCAAGCCGATCTGTTTGTGCTGCTTAGCCATTGGGAGAGTCTTCCTATTAGTATTATTGAAGCAATGCGAGCCGGTTTACCAGTGATAGCTTCGAATGTCGGCGGAATTACAGAATTAGTGGATGATGGTGTTTCTGGCAGAGTAGTAAGCGCCGGGAATATATCAGAGGCCGCCGATGCGTTGTGCGCGCTTATTACCAATTCTTCTTTGCGTCAGTCTATGTCACAAGCCAGCCAGCAGAAGTTTGTTCAACAATTTACTGCTGATTTGATGCTGCGTAAAACACTGGATTGCTACCAACAAGTCACGAAGGTAATACAATGAGGCTTGTTGTTACGGGCAGCTCTGGTTTTATTGGCCGTAATCTGCTGCTGTGGTTGCATCAGCAGGGATACAACGATTTGGTTCTGCCACTGCGTAAGCCTGCAGCTGATTCACATCCTTTGCCACAAGCCACTGTCATAGTGGACGATTTCTGCAGCGTAGAAAAATGGTCTGAAGTACTGCGCGAGGGTGACATTGTGGTTCATCTGGCTGGTCTTGCACACCAGTCATTGCCGGTTGCGAATGCTGAGCAATTATTTTTTGCTGCGAACGTAGCACCTGTTAAAGCTTTGGCACAGGCTGCTGTTCAGTGTGGTGTGGCCCAGATCCTGTTTGTCAGCTCCATCGGAGTCAATGGCAGTTACAGTGAGCAGGCCATCACAGCAAAAAGCGAAACCAAGCCAGATTACCCTTATGCCTGCTCTAAATTACATGCAGAACGTGTACTTGCTGAAGTCTGTGAAGGCCATCTGTCTTATAAAATCCTGCGTATCCCCTTGGTGTATGGCGCTGACGCTCCGGCAAACTTCCGTGATTTATTAACCTTAGTCAGTCATAAGCTACCTTTGCCTTTTGGCTTGGTAAAAGCCCGCAAGAGTTTTATTGCTATTGATCACCTGGTTGAAGTCATTAGTCGTTTGATTGAGCTGGACAATGATACGGAGCGATGTTTTGTTGCTGCTGACCGCGACACAGTGTCGTTGTCTGAGCTGATTGATATCCTATCGGATGGTATGGGGCATAAAGTCGTTAACCTTGCTGTACCTGTTGCTTTGTTAAGATTTGTCTTTAAGTTGTCTGGCAAAACCAGTTTGTATCAGAAGCTTTGTTTGCCTCTGACTGTAGACGCCAGCCGTACCTATGAATTACTGAAGTGGTGGCCTACCAGTGCCGCCAGTGAAAAACTGAAAGCTGTAGCCAGACAGTTTTCAGAGAAAACCTTGTCGCGATAAAAGTGAGTTATTGTGCCGACTATAACAACATTACACAAGATCAAACAAAATCAATCAAATAGCTTTAAGTGTGCGTTCATTTTTATGGGTTATACTTGCTCGACCTGTTCTGTATACGCGCATCAAAAACAGACTTTACTTATGACCCCACAGGTGTTGACAACTTATCTGATGCAAGGAGTGCGATATGATTGAGTGGTTGCTTGGTCTTCCAAGATTCATGAAACGAGTTATTTCCGTTTGTGCGGATATAGTGTTTTTAACGGCTTCGCTGTGGGTTTCTGTTGCTGTCACCAGACAGTCTGAACACCTTGATATGAATCTTATTCTAACTGTGTTTTGTGTGACTTTACCCTTAACAATCTGGGCTTTTATCCGCTTGGGTTTATACCGTGCTGTAGTGCGTTTCATTGGACGAAATGCGTTACTGGCTGTAGTGGGGGGGATTGTCCTCAGTACTGTGATTCAATTTGGCGCTTTGTATATGTTTGGTATCGAAAATGCCGGGCGTATAGCTTTTGTTTATATGTTAACTGCGATGTTGTCATCAGGTGGCAGTCGGTTAATGGTCAGAGAGTTTTTGAATCAGCGCAATAATCAGCACAAAGAACGAGTACTGATTTATGGTGCTGGTTCGTCCGGCCGACAGCTGGCACAGGCGTTGATGAATGGTGAGCAGTATTATCCTGTGCTCTTTGTTGATGATGATGTCACTTTGCAGCGCTCCACTATTATGGGGATCCCGGTCGGTAATCCACAGAATATGATAGCGCTGGTGAAACTGAATAATATCAGCCGTATTTTGTTAGCTATTCCTTCGGTAAACCGAATTCGCCGGCGTGAAGTGCTGGATTCATTGGATGAGCTGTCTATTCCGGTTCAGTCTATTCCGGGCATGAGAGATTTAGTCGATGGCAGTATGCGCATTGATGAGTTGCAGGATGTGAAAATTGAGGACTTGCTTGGACGGGATCCGGTTACTCCAAAATTAAAACTGATGAATTCGAATATTTTTGACAAAGTTGTGATGGTCACTGGAGCTGGTGGTTCTATCGGTTCTGAATTATGCCGTCAGATTGTACGGTACGAACCTAAAATCTTAGTGTTGTTTGAATCATCAGAATTTGCACTCTATTCAATAGAGCGTGAGCTTGCTGGTTTTGTTGCTGCTAATAAGCTGGATATCGAATTAAAACCTATTTTAGGCAATGTGCAACACAAAGACCGGATGGAATCTGTGATGCGCAGTTTTGGTGTCGACACTGTCTACCACGCAGCTGCTTATAAACATGTGCCTTTGGTTGAATTTAATGTGGTCGAAGGTATTCGTAATAATGTGTTTGGTACCTTACACGCGGCTGAAGCTGCAGTGGCAGCAGGTGTCAAAACTTTTGTACTGATTTCTACGGACAAAGCAGTTCGCCCTACCAATGTGATGGGCGCAACCAAACGTCTGGCTGAATTGGTACTGCAAGCCCTTTCTGCCCGTCAGCGTACAACCCGTTTCTGTATGGTGCGTTTTGGTAACGTCTTAGGCTCCTCAGGCTCTGTTGTGCCTTTGTTCCGCGAGCAAATCCGCCATGGTGGTCCTCTGACAGTGACTCACAGAGATATTATCCGTTATTTTATGACTATACCCGAAGCAGCTCAGCTGGTGATCCAGGCCGGAGCTATGGGCAAAGGCGGCGACGTTTTTGTGCTGGATATGGGTGAACCTGTCAGTATTTCTGATTTAGCAGTGCGGATGATCCATTTAATGGGCCTGGAAGTACGCGACGAAGAACATCCGGACGGCGATATCGAAATTGTTTACACAGGTTTACGTCCTGGCGAAAAGCTGTACGAGGAACTGTTAGTCAGTGGCGCAGAACAAAAAACCGAACATTCGCGCATTATGTCTGCTCAGGAAAACTACCTGAAATGGGAAACTCTGCTGGAAGTTCTGGACGAGTTAAGCGACGCATGTGAATGTTACGATCAGACCAAAATCCGCGCCATTCTGATTAACGCCACAACAGGATTTAATCCTACAGATGAGGTGTGTGATTTGGTTTGGCATGCCGACGCTAAAATTAAGGTAACACCTTTTGTTCGTGTCGTTCATACCTGATTGTTCAGAACACAACTTATCTGAACGCTGTACATAATGCAGCCATTAGTCAGTATTTACATTCCAACCAGAAACCGCCCTGAGTTATTACGCAGGGCGGTTTGCAGTTGTCTGGCACAAAGCTACAAAGCGTTGGAAATCATCATTGTAGATGACGGCTCAGACGAGCAGTTCCGGGATCCAATCGAGCAGATTGCAAGGCTTGATCCCAGAGTTTCTATTCTTCGCAGCCCTCAAAGTCAAGGCGCTTGCGCCGCACGCAATCTTGCTATTAAAGCCGCTAAAGGTGAGTTTATTACCGGCCTTGATGATGATGATGAATTTACTCCTGACCGCATTTCCTGTTTTGCACAGTCGTGGCCGAAGTTCCCAAGCCTCAGTTTTTTGTCTGCGGGTTACAAAGTTATTCAGCGCAATGGTCAATACTGCTATGGGCAACAGGCGCGGCAAATCAGCTTCGATGATTTACTATATGCAAATTATGTCGGGAATCAGTTGTTCACTAAAACGGAGTATCTTCGCAGTATTGATGGTTTTGATCAGGATATGCCGTCTTGTCAGGATTACGATGTTTGGCTTAGACTCAGCCAGCGCTATGGAGCCGGTTACAGGTTAAAACTGACCACATACATCGTGCATCAGGAACATGAATCACCAAGAATTTCACAAAGCCCAAACCGGAATTTAGGTTATATCAGATTGATTGAAAAGCACCGGGCCTCTATGTCTGATGCCCAGTATCGTAACCAGCTTTTTTATCAAGCTTTGTACACAGAGCAATGGTCAACTATGCGATTACTTAGCTTAGCTGGCAGAAAAAATATCATTGTCGCGATGAAAAACATAGTGTTGCGATACTACTTCCAGCTGAAAACGTCTTTGTTTGCTTCAGCTTCTGCAAAAAACTGAACCACTGGATATCACGTGAAGTCGATTTGTTTTGTTCATACCGGAAAAGCTCAGTTGCCCGATCTTAGTGCTTACAAAGACTATTTTTCCTCAAGTTATAAGGTCGTTGTCTCCAGAGATCTAAAAGGCTTAGAACAGTATGATATTTTATGGTTCTTCATGGGTTTACATCGTTACACACCTTTGGAATCACAGTTTGTTGTACATGAATATTCTTCGTTGTCGCTGCCACCTTTTGCCCGCTTAAAAGATCGCATCAAGGTGCTTTGTGAAGAAAAACCTGATCTAAGAGTGTTTCAGAATGAACAACAGTTCGACTTGATGAACTTCCGCGATAATATTCCGGCTGTTTTTCGGGATATGGGCGTTGCGGAACAGTTTTTTGATGTAGCGGACGCTGAGAAAATCTATGATTTGGTCTACGTTGGGGCTATGGACAAAACCAGATGCCTTGAACAGGCTATCGATAAGCTTTTGAAAATTAAACCTGATTTAAGCATGGTACTTGCGGGAAGGCCCGAACCCTATTTAGTCGAGCGTTACAAAAATTACCCAGGTATTCGGTTTATCGGCGCTATTGACTATGCTGCGGTGCCAGCGTTACTAAAGCAGGCCAGGTTTGGTTTAAATTATGTTCCAGCTGTATATCCATACCATATTCAAAGTTCAACCAAGCTTCTCGAATATCTGGCTGCAGGCTTGCCTGTTATTGGCAATATCAATCCGTGGACAAAAATGTTTTTGCAAAAACAAAACGTTGTGTATTTTGACTTGTCACAGATGAGCGAATGGCCTGTGCAGGACTTCGCTTTAAATTCATCGCCGAATAAGCTTTCAAAACAGTTTTTGTGGCAAAATATAATTAGAAATGTTGGAATTGAACGGTACCTTCCCGTTTAGTCGGTATCTGTCTTGAAATAGGATGTAAATTACGAATGAAAACTAAGAGAAATAAAGGTTTTACATTAATAGAGTTATTGATTGTTTTAGTCATCTTAGGTTTGCTGGCTTCACTCGTTGCTCCAAAGATGTTCTCAAAAGTAGACTCATCTATGATCAAAACGGCTCAAACTCAGATGAAACTTATTGAAACTGCTCTAGATACTTATCGTCTTGATGTCGGCCAACACCCTGACTCGCTGGATGAATTACTGAAAAGTGACAAAAAGAACTGGGACGGCCCATACCTGCCTAAAGAGGTTCCATTAGACCCTTGGGGCAATCCATATATTTACAGCCGTCCTGGTGACAATGGCAAGCCATTTAATCTGATGTCTTATGGTAAAGACGGTCGTTCAGGTGGCGATGACGACAATGCGGATATTATTCACCAATGATGTCTTTGTCCCAGCTGCTGAATTCTGAATTTCAGGTCCCTGATTCCGAAATTGAAAAAGCAAAAAGCTACCAGTCGAAATATGGCGGGCAGTTAGAGCATATTTTGATCAGCATGGGGAGTTTATCCTCAGAAATTTTGCCTGAACTCTATGCAAAGTTACTCAATTTGCCGTTGAGGCAGGATGACGATCTACAGGATTGGGATCTTCCTGAACAGGCGGCTGCATTTCCTTTGCATGTATTGCTGGAGAAAGGCTGGTTGCCTTTTTCCTTTTCAGAGCAGCGCTGGACGTTTTTTACCACCTCACCTCTGAACAAAGACGCTCAGGAAATTGTGGCTGCGCTGGCGATAGATTTCCGCATTGAAATTGTTAATTCTGAACTTTTTAATGTGTTGCGCAGTAAAGCAGAGCAATCAGAACTTCCTGCCGAAACGGGTTTATTAAGCAGCCTCGAAGAAGCGAAGTTAAGAGAACTTGCTTCAGAAGCGCCTACGGTTAACTTATTAAATGCCTTAATTACCAGAGCGTTGCGCCAGCGTGCTTCAGATATGCACGTTGAGCCTTTTCAGGGCAGGGCTAAGGTCAGATTTCGTATCGATGGTGTTTTACAGAATGTAGAAACCATACCAACCCATTTGGTGTTGCCTGTGGTGACCCGCCTGAAAATTCTTAGCAGTATGGATATTGCAGAAAAGCGTCGCCCTCAGGACGGCAAAATTGAAATGCGTATCGGTGGTATCGACTTAGATATCCGGGTGTCCGCTTTGCCTTTAAACGAAGGTGAAAGCGTAGTCATGCGTTTTCTACGTAAAGATGCCATTACCTATGATATGGCGGTGCTTGGTATAGCCGCAGATATTGAAGCGAAGATCAACGAAGATATCAAAACAACGGCTGGGGTAGTGTTGTTAACTGGCCCAACAGGTTCAGGTAAAACCACCAGTCTTTATACCTTCCTCAATCAGTTAAATACGCCTGGTGTGAAAATCATCACGCTGGAAGATCCGGTTGAATATCAATTAAATGGAATCAATCAGGTACAGGTACAGCCAGATATCGGCTTTGACTTTGCGGCAGGCCTTCGCAGTATAGTCCGTCAGGATCCTGACATTATCATGCTGGGTGAAATACGGGATAAAGAAACTGCCGGTATCGCCATGCAGTCTGCATTAACTGGCCACCTGGTGTTTTCAACTGTGCATACCAATGATGCGCCAAGCGCCTATACCCGTTTGCTGGATTTAGGGGTTGAGGAGTTTTTGCTCAATGCTGCTTTGGTGTCTATTGTGGCTCAGCGTTTAGTGCGTCGGTTGTGCCCGCATTGTTCTGCTCCTGCAGAAAACGCAGAGCAACTTACAGAAAAGTATCAACTGACAAAAATGCTTTCAGTGCTCAAGCTTGACAGTATTAATCTTCGTCAGGCTGTGGGTTGTGAGCATTGTAATCAAACCGGGTATCGAGGCCGTCTGGCGGTTATCGAATACTTACGTTGTGACGAAGATATTAAAAACATTCCAAAAGATCAGAACTTTATTTTAAAGGCCAGACAGGTCAATAAAGCCAAAGGCAACAGAAATTTATTTGAAGACGGTTTGCTCAAAGCACTACAAGGTACCACCACTATTGAAGAAGTTCTGAGGGTGGCTGGTTAATGGCTATTTTTGACTATTCTGGTTTTGATAAAGCCGGCGCAAGGGTGAGTGGTCAGATTGACGCCGACAGCGAAACTCATGCCAGGCAACAGCTAAAGGGGCAGGGGCTTTTACTGAAAAGCGTCAAGCCCCATCAGCGCAAGGACAACAGCTCTTTATTCCGTTCAGGCACTATAGGCCTGGCGGATATCGAGTTTTTAACCGCTGAACTCTCGGTGTTGCTTGATTCAGGATTAAAGATTGATAAAGGCATAGAGTTACTGAAAAACTCCAGTAAAAGTGTGGCTTTGTCCGGCGTACTGGAAAAAATCAGCAAAGAAATGCGTTCAGGTAAGCAGCTGTCGCAGGCGTTGGCGCAGTTTTCTGATGTGTTTGACCCGCTGTATATCAACTTAGTCAGCATAGGTGAGGCGACAGGTAAACTGGCTGATGTGTTTAAAGAACTAGCCAAAGATTTAGCCTTCCGTCGTGAATTACAGCAAAAGGTCAGTCAGGCTCTGACCTACCCTATGGTGATCCTTACCGTCTGTATTGCGTCTGTATTTTTTATCTTCAATTATGTGGTGCCTAATATGGCGTCACTTTTTGCCGGACGCTCTGATCTGCCTGTTTACACCAGCTTACTGTTAGGTGCGGCTGAGTGGGTGCAGAACTATCAGCTTTATTTGTTAATTGCCGTCATTGCCTTAGGTTTCTCCATAGCTGCTATGCGAAAAGACCCGGCGTTCCAGCGCGCCTGGCAGCGGCTGGCTTTGCGCCTGCCAGTTATAGCCACAGCTGTTATTCTGGTAGAACGGATCCGCTTTAACAGTGGTCTGGCTATGATGCTGAAAGCGGATGTCGCCATCGACAATGCGTTAGAGCTGGCCAGTGGTAATATCCGCAACCTGCAAATACGGCAGGAAGTGATTATTGCCATCAACAAAATTAAGCGTGGTGAGATGCTCTCTGCTGCCTTAAGACAAACCAGACTCTATCCTGACTTTTTTGCTTCATTGCTGGCCGTAGGTGAAGAGAGCGGCGAGTTAGGGCGTATTTTTAATGAAATCGCGCAGCGCAGCCAACGCGAGTTCTCATCCTGGGTGACGCGTATGACCAGCTTACTGGAACCTTTGCTGATTATCGTGATGGGTGGCCTGGTAGGGGGCGTGGTGGTGATTATGATGCTGAGTATTACCTCAGTGTCTGATACCGGCTTCTAAAATGAACAAAACTTCTGGTTTTACTCTGATCGAATTATTGGTGGTCATTGCCATTATGAGTGTATCTCTTGGCATAGTCGGCCCCTTAATGAGCAATCAGGCCGATAAAACCAGAGCTATTGCCGAATTTAACGAAGCAGAAACCTACATCAGGCACAGCAGCAAAGTTGCCTTTTTGCGTGGTCAGTCTATTCGTATTGTGCTGGATGGAAAACAACTAACCCGCTTTATTGGCGATGCAGAGCAGCAGATGCTGTACCAGCATTTATTCTTCCCGGTACAACAGGTTCAAATCAATGCCAATGGTTTTTACAGCCAGCAGGAAATAGTGGTGCAGATTGGCAAAAGGCAAGAACACATCATGTTAAATCCAACTGACTTATGAACAAAACGAAAGGCTTTACTCTGATAGAAGTGCTGATCGCTTCTGTTATTTTATTTACAGCCTTGTCGTTAAGCGCGCTGGCGGTAAAATCTTTGCGGCAGAACAGCCAACAGGCCGACAAAGTGATACAAAGCTTAATTCCGCTGCGACCTATAGTGCTGACTATTCAGCAGGAGTTACGGAAAGATGCGCCTGAGTCGGCCTCAGGACAAGGCCAGTATCTGGATGTGAATTATCAATGGGTAGCAGAAACTCTGAGCTTCCGTAGCCCTATCGAACAAATTAACCCTGATACCGGGCAAGTGGAAAGCTCGCCTGATCGTTACCGCTTGTATCAGGTCACTTTACAGCTTGAATTTCAGGGCCGTCAGTCCAGTTACACCTACAAGGAACTCGCATGGGCTGCGCTAAACCAACCATAAAATCAGGGTTTTCGCTGGTTGAACTGCTGCTGGCGTTAAGCATCATGTTTGCTGTGCTGGTATTAGCCGCAACTGCTTATCAGCTCTATACCAGCAGTTGGAAAAGAGACTTATCAAAGATTGAACAAAGTTATCAGCGTTTACGTTTTAATGAACTGATGTTAGATGCTTTGCAAGGTATTATTCCTCAGTCTGTCACTGAAGCCAGTGGAAGTAACAAAATAGGTTTCTATTTTTTAGGACGGGAGGAGGGCTTTACCGCCGTTTCCGCCAGCCCTATATACAACGTACAGGCTCCTGCTGTGATCCGGATTTTTCGCGAGCAAAATGAAAATGGTTCATTGCGGCTGGTATACGAAGAAGCCAGTCTTGCCCAGCAACCCTTGATTTATTCCACTCAGGAACTGCCATTTAGCTATCGGAAAATTTTGTTGGATAACCTGACCAGTCTGGAGTTTTCCTATTATGGTTGGTTAAACCGACAAGCCAGAGTTGATGCGATGGCTGATATTGCTGATATTGCCACTGAGATCCAAAAGGGCTGGTTTACTGAGTATGATGGTTTAGTAAGGCAGTTTCATCCGGAGCAAATCCGCATTGAAATTAACGGTTTCCAGATGATTATTGCAGTACCTAATCGTACTGACTTAGGTCTGAGATCTGACATATCGGAAGAGCCTCTATGAATAATCAACGTGGCATCGCGCTTTTCCAGGTACTGCTGTTAAGCACCATCTTAACAGTCGTTATTTTATCGATGAACTATCAGGCCAGAGAACACGTTAAACTGGCTCATGCTGCACAACATTATGCAGAGGCAACCTTAGTATTACAAAGTGCAGAAGCTGAATTGTTATTCACTATGCTTACCACTTCCTGGTATGAGCTTGAACAGAATGACAGTATTCAGGGTATTAATTATTATGGTAAAACTTTTGGGTTTGCTGGTGCTGATGTCAGTATTCAGGATACATCCGGATTGATCAATCTGGTTTCACCCGATGCCAACCTGATGTCTGCTTTTACTGCTTCTTATGCCAATGATCCTGCGTTGGGTCGAAACATAACGGCAGCTATAACGGACTGGCAAGATAAAGATACTATTAAAAAGCTGGATGGTGCCGAACAGGCTGATTATCCGGAAGGGATAACAGTGCGCAATGGCCCTATTCAATACAATGAAGAGCTTAGATTTATTAAAGGCATGACAGAAGAGCTCTATCAAAAATTAAGTCCTGTTATGACTTTGTTTCCCAGAGGGTTGAATTTAAATCAACAGCCTGAGTCTGTCTGGCGTTTATACATACAGGAACCTGCGCTATCAGAGCTTGTCCGCCTGCGGGATGAACATCAGTTAACAGCTCAAAACTTTGAACGGCTCACTGGTATTAGTGTCAATGAATTCCAGAGTTTCAGTACCGGACCTGGTTTTAGAATACGCTTCACAGCATTTAACTCAAATGTTAAGCTAAGCAAAGAAATAACTGTACGCCTGTTGCCTCTACGGCCGGAACCTATCGAATTTTACGAGTACCGCCTGCGTAATCTCCCACAGGAATAACAAAAATAATGCGTGAATCTGCTCAGGCCAATAAAGTAGCCAAATCCCTTAATAGCTCGTTTGCATGGTTTGCGCAGCGTTATGCTGGCTGGTATCTGGACGACAGCTATGGTTTTGCCAATGCTGATGGTCAGTGGCAACTGAAAAGCAAAGATGCAGCAGAAATCCGCTTGCTGATTGTTGCCAGAAAACACTACAAAGAGTTTGTTAAATATTACCCTGTTACTAATATTAAAGAACTAAAACAAGTACTTGCAGAAGAATATTCTGATAATACAGGCGTGTTTCATTTGATTGGCGATGAAGCAGACAATCAGAGACAAGTCTGTTCTTTTGTATTTGATGCTCAGGTTTTTGAGTTATTTCCATCCGCCTTAGCTTTTATTCCTGAAACTGTACTGCTGTGGAAAGCCTTGCAATCTGACCAGGCTATTGTCGAAGTACAGCACAGTTCCCCCTATTTTTTATATTGCAAAGGGGCTTTGCCTGTCTCTCAGTTGAAGCAGCAGCTTTGTCCTGATCTCTATAGTTTTATCTTAAATAACGGCTTGCCGGAAGGGTTAGCCAATAAGCCAATCTCAGCCCTTTCCCATATCAATATAGTGCTACAAGCTTTGGCAAAAACTCTGATCTCAGATTGGAAAACGGTATTTTTCAAAGCCCCTCAAACTAAGTCTTTGCAGATTAATTGGAAACAGCTCGCCATAGTGACTGGCATTCTGGGCTTTAGTTATATGTTGTTATCTTCAGCCTATTTATCTTTGATGTTAGCGCACAGAGAACAACAGCTGGTGAATTTGGGGACTGATGTCGAGCAGTTGCTGCAGGTGCAGGAAAGTATGGACAACACCCAGACTGCCTTTAATAGCTTAGGCCAGGCCAGAGCAGAGCCGCTACACAGTGCCCATTTGTGGTTGGTGGTGTTAGAACTGCAGCAAAACTATCCAGATCTGAAAATCACCGGATTATCTTCGCTTGGAAATCAGCACACAGTTCGTGGCACGGCCAACAGAGCCACAGATATTCTGACCCATTTGCAAAAGTCTGCATGGGTGCAGACTGTCAGATTTGACGCACCGGTTCGTCGGGAAAAAACTCAGGAGCTTTTTGTCATCGTTATTGAACTGAAACAAAATCAGCAAGCAGAAACCGCAGGAGCGCAAGATGTTGAATAATAAACCTCTTTTGCTTGGTATTATTTTGCTGCTTGCCGGTCTGCGATTCATTATTGTGCCCTGGATGGACTATCAGGATGAGCAGAAACAACAACTTGAAACGCTGACCAAACGTTTGGTGCGCTCAGAAGCTTTAGTGGAATTCAGAACTGAATTGACGGAGCAAAAGTTGCTGCAGGATACTTCTGTCACTCAGTTGCTTGCGGGCATGCAACAAAGCCCATCAGTGCAACAATATCAACTTGAATTTCAGCAACAAATGCAACAGTTACTGGAAAGCAATAATGTAAGTCTGTTGCTGTTTGACTGGTTATCCGACACAGATTTAAAAGCCTTTAATGTGCATAGAGCCAGAGTGAGCTTAAGGTATGAAGGCGCTATTGCAGATATAGTTAAAACCCACCTGCTACTGGAGCAGAAATACCCCTCGTTATTGATCCGTGATTTGAATACCAGCTGGCGTGGTGGTTTAAGCAAAGAAAGCAGGGTGGCTGTTACTATGATGCTTGAATCCGATTATCGGGTGGAGACTCCATGAAAATTTTTTTTCAGCATAAGCTTAATAATTTGATCCTGATTGTTTTTCTGACGCTATTGGCAATTGATTTTTCCGGCAGAATTTATGTTAAGGTGCCTTCAGAACAGCGCTCTGTTAATTTTACGCCTTTGCCGGAACGGTCCGCATCTTTACCTTACCCACCAGATGCTATTACAAGCATGGCACAGCAATGGGTGAACGCAGGCAAGTCTGAGTCTGATAAAAGCGTACTGGTAAAAAACCTTGAGCAATATGACAGTCTGGAGATGGCAGGCTTTAGAATAGCTCTGCTGGCCATATACGGTGATGCTGAGCGTAAAGCCTTGTTATGGCTTAAAGATACTGGCTCTAAAGATGAACAGCTAACTCGTGTAAGTGCAGAGCAAAAACTGAATGGTTTGGTGGTCGAATCTATCAGCAAAACCAGCGTGATCCTTAAACACAACAACACAACACAGCAGTTACAGTTATTTAAACCTGCTGGCAAAAGCCAGTCGGGTAACACCACTTTAAATGAACAAAATTAAATGATGACTATGCGTACTATGCAATTAAATACTTCAATCCGGCTTGCAGCTTTGTTAATAAGTGCTTCTTTGGTAAGTAGTTGCACGACTTTTAGTCGTGAATATCAGGTCTCCAGTTCTAACCTGGCAGCAGGTGAAGACTATGAAGTTGCTGCTTCGGATGAGGCAGAAAAAGATCCTAATGAGCTGGAGGCGAAACCAAAAGGTTTTGAGTGGCTAACCAGTCTTGCTGCAAGTAATAACAGAGTTTTACGCACTGACGAAGCTAAAATTTTTCCAAGAAATAATGCGCTGAGTTTCTCTGCTGACAATATGCCTGTGGATGAATTCGTTCACACTGTATTTGGTGAATTGCTGCAACTGAATTATGTGCTGGCCGACGAAGTAAAAGCCACAGCTAAGCCTGTTACTTTAAACTTGCAAAAACCAGTCTCCAGCCAGGAGCTTTATTTATTAGCGACCCAAATTCTGGCTTCAGCCAATGTGGGCGTAAAATTGCAGGACAATGTATTTTTTGTGTTTCCGGCAGGCCAGATGGGCGCCGACAGCAAAACTATTGGTATAGGGCGTTCGCCATCCAATGTGCCACAAGTTGTAGGGCCTATTCTGCAAATTATCCCTATTCGTTATGGCATGAATGTCAGTCTTGAGCGGACTTTACGCGAACTGGTCACTGCGCAAATTACCCCTGATTTCGAAAAAAACATGCTTTTTGTTACAGGCGAACGCACTGAAATACTGCGCGCTTTAGATTTAGTTGAATTGATGGATATGCCATCCAGTCGTAGCCGTCATGTCGGTATATTACGTTTAACCTATATCAGCACTGAAGAATTTACTAAAAAAATTACGCATTTATTGCAGGCTGAAGGTATTCCGCTGGACAGTTCGCAAACCCCTAAATCCAACCTTGCTTTAGTGCCGCTAGAGCAAATCGGCGCTGTGGCACTTTTTGGCAGCGATCAGTTTTATTTAGACAGAGTCAATTTCTGGGCTCAGCAGTTGGATCAACCCAGCGAAGGGGCGGAAAAACGTTATTATATTTTTCACCCTCGTTTTGCCAGAGCTGCCGATTTAGGTAGTTCTATAGCTGCTTTGTTAGGAGCTGATACTAAAGAAGAAAACAGAGAGGGCAATCAAAGCCGTGATACCGCCAGTGCTTTTGATACCTCTGGTGGTAGTTCTGCGGCTCAATCCGGTAGTACAGTGCAGCGGATGTCGGATAGTTCTAAAAAGGACAGGCCGGGTGCAACTTCGGTCCGTACAGAAAACATCACTATGACAGTGGATGAGCGCTCTAATACCATTATTTTTTATACCTCAGGTATTGAATATCAAAACCTGTTGCCGATGATCAAACGTCTGGATGTGATGCCAAAGCAAATTTTGCTCGAGGCAACCATAGCCGAAGTGTCATTAACTGACGATTTTAAAATGGGTGTTGAATATGCCATTCGAAATGGCAAATTTGGCTCTAGTACATCAGGCGCTTTTGGTGTGGAGGATTTTGGCGGCTTAGGTTTATCTTACATAGATGGTGCCGACAATATTATTGCGCAGTTCCGTCAGTCAAATAATAAAGTCAATGTGCTTTCCAACCCAACCTTAGTGGTCAGAGACGGAGTGTCAGCTAATATCAACGTAGGTACAGATATTCCCGTTGTAGGCTCTACCACCATCAACCCAGGAACTGATACCTCTAGTACTACAGTGGAATACCGTAAAACCGGTGTGCAGCTAACAGTCACTCCTACTATTAATGGTCAGGGGCTGGTGGTGCTTGAAATACAACAAAGTATTTCCAATACCGTATCAGGCTCTACCACCAGTGGCAGCCCTTCTATCTTTGAGCGCAGCCTGCAAACTGAAGTCATAGCCCAAAGCGGTCAGACTATTTTACTCGGTGGTTTAATTTCGGAAGATTCAACCAAAAACAAGACCAAAGTGCCATTATTGGGCGACTTACCTTTGATTGGTGGCTTATTCCGTGCTGAGACTGACGAGACTAAAAAAACTGAATTAGTGATTTTGATCACCCCAAAAGTAATGGACCAACCTGAACAATGGCAAAATATCCGCCAAAAGTTGAATACAGGCTTTGAGAATTTGAAACTCAAAGAGTAAAAATTAAGCAAATAAAATAACTTAACGAAAAAAATCCGGTAATTTTGCGTTGACAAACAAAAGTTCGGTAATAGAATGCTAGTAAGAATTTGGTTCGTCCACGTTCTTACTAAAAACAAGAAACTAAGGCACGATGCCTGTCTGTTTCAATTTCATGAAATTGGAGAATGTTCTAATGACTACTATCTTTAAAAAAACTTTACTTGCTACTGCAATCTTCGCATTCGCTGGTGCAGCAAACGCGGCTCTGGTTCAGCAAGTAGTTGCTACACCT
>Ga0180008_1000519_pt1 | contig 31612 bp, 53 predicted proteins | sample MM_PW_MetaG_FD_121121 | JGI IMG/M metagenome (GOLD analysis project Ga0180008, IMG submission 121121) | Groundwater microbial communities from the Aspo Hard Rock Laboratory (HRL) deep subsurface site, Sweden - MM_PW_MetaG | ecosystem: Environmental > Aquatic > Deep subsurface > Groundwater... | reverse complement strand
CTGGTTACCAGGTTTTCGCCAGTTGAGATGTCACCGATGGACTTCAGTAAACCTTTGATGCCATCATCAACAAGTGCTTTCCAGTATAGCGTTACATCTGCTCCGGTAAGGTCTGTGCCACCCCAAGCTGCAACGTCCTCAACCCTCACGATTCTCTTGAGACCGTACGGGCAACCAGCAACCACTGCGGCAGCACCTGCCAATGCAGCAAAAGTTAGTGTGGTCTCGGTATTACTTACGACTACACCAAGGTATCCTTTATCTGCTATCACGATATCAAACGTGGCACCTGCCCACATGTTGACTTCCCAGGATTTGCCTGTGTCAACCAAGGTGGTATTACCGCCGCCTGTAGCTTCGCCAGCATCCATGTGTGATTCTAGTGATTGCTGTAAAGCCAAGACAAGAGTAGCAAATTCACCTGGCAAATCAATGTAAGACCCATCTTCCTCAACAAGCCTCACACGCTTATCTGCATTTATGTAGGTAGTACCGCCATCGTAAGTGATGACGACTTCTCTGGTGTCCGTGTATCTACAGATAGTCCCATTCGGGACGCCGGTGGGCTTGGTGTCAGTGCTTGCCCCCTCATACATTCTGTCCGCTATTTTTACAAAGTCTGCCATGGTTTACCTCCTCGGGTATTTTTCCCGATATTATTTATTCTTCTTGGATGCTCGCCTCGGTTTGTTCTTGACTTCTTTGGGACCGTCAAGGCTCTTATCCTGCATGGCTATCCCAGCACGGCACCAGCTTTGAGCTATATTGTCCGGGATATCATGCACAGCCCCAGGCTCCATGCTACCGAAGGCTGATATTAAATGTTTGAGTATTCTTATCCTCATATTTCCCCCATTTGTATTCTACTGGAGGGGAGCATCTCTACTCCCCTCCGAAGGAGGAACCCCCGCTAGCAGGGCTTCCTTATGGCATAACTTGAAGCATAAAGAACGGAGCTGCCTGGGTATGAGCGATTGCCTCGGCGAGCACAAATCCGGCATATTGTGTTGACACATACGTACCGATATTTGCATAAACATCGATAGACCCGTCGTGTCTCCAGTAGCATCCTATACCTGCTCCGCCCACACCCACAAGAGCCTGGGGTGATACGAATACTGGCCCCCAAGTCTGAACCCATATATATTGACCAGACGTTCCTACAACCGTAGCTACGCCTACCACAGGATGACTAATTTCGCTATCCTGTATCAGATATGACCACGGGCTCTGCATAGCCTCACCTACATCTGTGACTGCTAGGTCAAGAGTAAGGGGGGAGTCAAGGTCGAATGTGACATCTACAGCTCCAGTAGCTGCTCTCGCTGTATTTCCAGTGATTCCACGAATCTGAGGCTTATCCACGCCAGCTTTGAACAGGACTATAGTGCCTCCCTTGTAATCATCTACTTCAGTCAAGCCCGTCCCTGCTTTGCCTGATGTGGCAGATGTGGTTAGCGTCACTTCTTTATCTCCAGCTGAAGCAACTGCCCCCAGTACAACTTGGTCCACACCTTGGGCAAGTCCATTTTTCAAACCAAGGCCAGTACCAGTTATCGTTCCCCCTAGTTTACCCAGAACAAACGTATATTTCCCCAGCCGAATTAAATCTCCTATGTCGAACCCTGCTGGGATGGTATCCATAGCCGCCTCGAAGGGATGTCCAGACCCCTTATATACGACAGCCTCTCCAACATCAGGAATATGTAATCTTTGCATTTTTGCTACCATGTTTACCTCCAATTGATAAGTGGGCGGGCGTTAATTTTCACCCGCCTCACTGCCTATTCGCTTCGCCTATTACTAGGCTGCTTCGGTCAGTAGGACTAGAGGTTGCTGCGATGCCCTCATCACGCCACCACCCACTCTCTTGTGAACTAGGAAGCCCACAAGTCCCGCTTCAGCATACAACTCACCAAGCCTCTCAAGGGTGATTCCCGCTCGGTCGATGATGCGGTAGCCGGCCTTGAAGTCGCCGAAAATGGCGATGACCTGAGCCGTATCGCTCAGTTCCTTCATGTCGTCCTGATTATGAATCGGGTATCCCAAGAAGGTATTAGGCGCACCAGCTTGCAAACTGGGCTCCCACAGAAACCGTCCTTTGTAAGTGGCGTCCGTTTCCGACCTGAGTTGCCGGAGAGCTAACTCAGTCGAGGACTTTACCACCCAAGCACCATTCCTGCGGTACTGAGCAGGGCATTGGTAAATCATCTCCATGAACTTCTCAAAGGTAACCGCTGCCGCTGCGGTCGTAGTTACGGTATTGCCGGTTAGGGTAGTGTTGATGCAGATACCTTCCGGCTCTTCCGAAGAGTGCCCTGCACCCCTGACAAAGGCCAGGTCTTCTGCTTCAGCTATTGCCCTGGTGAACGAATCGGCCAGTATAGCCTGAAGGTTGACATCCGAGTCCGCCAGCTCATCCCTACCAATCTTGGTCAGACCGATTAGGTCCTCCGCATATTGATAGGTGGGTGCTCCCGGAACATGACTTGATTCATTGGTGCTGCCGCCTGTCTCCAGCTTACCCCATCCGACGGTTACCTCGCTGATGCTACGAATCTTCAGCGATTCCTTATTGATGGGTCGGATAGCCGCCATAGGTCGGATGACAGTTATCTTGGGTAGGGAACGGACAATCTCTGTGTCCAGTTCTGGGGTTACCAGATATAACCCGGCGGTGTCCTCGACCAGTGCCTTCCGCTCGTCAGGGTTCATTGATGCTATGCCACCCCTCATGAACTTATAGAAAGCGGCTGACCTTGCCTTGTCCTCTTCGGATTTCTCTTCCGAGTTTGGGGTACCGGCACCCGGTAAGCTCTGGCGCTGGAGTTTAATTTCCAGCTCATCAATCCGAGCGTTAATCTTGTCCACAGACGCTTTAGTCTCTCCCATCGGTTCGCCAAGGGCTTTAATCTCAGCGTCCTGGCGTTCCGTGGCTTTGTGCAGTTCACTTACTGCTTCTTGGATTAGTCTAGCAATTTCTTTTGGGTCCATGTTATTTCACCTCAGTGTTTATTTTCTCAGTTGGGCAAGTATGGCCTCGATACGCTCATCAGCTTCCTTGGTATCAAAGCCATCGTTCTCGGCCTTGAGTGTGCCGACTATAGCCTCCAGTTCTGCGGCTCCCGTTTCAACTTCAGAGAGTAAAGTGGACTTGTCCGGCTCTGGCTCTTTCTCGGCTGATTCCAGAAGTGCTTGGAGATTTTTGACGGCCGATAGAATAGATTCAAGGGAATTTCTAACCTTCTCAAGATTAGAGGTACTCAAGACCCGTCCTGATTTTGACTGCTCTTTGGCAGCCTCGAACTTTCCGTCATGGTCTTTGCAATGGGCGGATGCTTCGCCCGCTTCCCAGACTTCCTTATCGTATCTAAATGCTTGCTCGGTCAAGGTGTCCTCACCTTCGAGTCGCCCCATAATAACAGAATATTTCTTTCCGTCCGACGTCCTGGTCGTTCTCCTGAAGCTACCATCCTGGAAGTCATCGGGATTACGGAGCCGGCAAGCGTGTTCGTTGGGATATGGCTTCATCTCGGCCTTGACGCTGGTGATTAAAGCCTCGGGATTAGCAGCAAATGTGACCGGCGATAAGTCCCACAATCTCACCTCCTGGAGGTGCCTAGTGCCTTCCTTGTATGTTTCCTTCAAGGTGTCATAGCCTATCGACATCTCGGTGATAACCCCGTCCTTCATTAAGCTGAGAACTTCCCTAGCTCTCTGGACGCCGAGGCTCAGCTTAATCTTAAAGGCCAGCCCAGTGCCGTCTTCAGCCATCTCAACAGGCTTGCCTATAGGCTCCATAACACTATGATTCCATAGACTCTTGATACGCTTTCCCCCTTCTTTCAGTGTCTTGGTGAAAGCGCCAGGGTCGATGATATCACCATAACTGTCAGGGGTCTTGCTGAAGGTGGCCGCATGGCCAGTAAAGGTTCCCTCATCTTCGTCTACTTCCTTGACCTCAAACTTGAAAGTCTTTAGCTCTCTGTCCATATTTACCTCCCTGTTCTGTATCCTTCTACGCATCTGCACATTATATCCTGCTCGCCGGGATACATACTCCCGTCGGAATATTGCTCGTTCAAATCCACTGTCTCGCCCTCCATAGCAATATGGGCATCTCTGACTCTATCGTCCCTGCTAGTCAGCCATGTTTTCTGCTTCACTACACCAGATTGTCTGGCTGCCTCTCGCTGGCCGAAGCCTGACGCATGGCTTGTCTCAGTCCTGGCGATGCGCATAGACTTGAATGGTGAGCGGTCGGTATAGAATTGCCTAATATTCATGGCTATCTTCCGAGTGCCGATGTTCTCATCGACGCCAGCCAGGATAACTCTCTTAATATCATCAAGGTTCGTGGCCATAATGGTGGTGACGCTCTCGGCACCGTTTTTTATAATCCATGCCCGGGCTGCTGCACTCATAGGGTTGAATGTCCACTTGCTTTCAGATGGGTTATCAGACTTCTCGGCGCCCAGGTCATCGGCTATCTCGTTGCCAAAATCCTCGATAAGAGCGGTCGATATGGCTATCAGTGTCTTCTCCCAGTCAGACCTCCCGCTCTGTATGGCACGAGAAGCAGCCTCTGCTAGCTTATCTGGCACTTTACCCTTAACCGCCTTTATGATAGCCTCGGCTTCTGCCTCATAAAGTGGCGCCATCTTCTTGGCCACGACGCCCCACCATGCGATTCTACGCCGGTCTATCCTTTTCCAGTGAGTTGCCTTTTGCTCCTCATTGTCCAGATTCAAGGCTTTCTTCGACTTTGGCGATGACATCTCTTCCTGAGATACTCCAGAGACCCCCGTCGGTAGCAGGGTCAATGGTAGATACCCCTGGCTCCAGCCCTCGAATTCTTCGAAGCCCATCTCCAGCCTTTCGTTTATCTGGTCGAAGGGGACACCCATGCCCCAGAGATTCTTGGCTTGCTCCACCTTCTTAGTGTAGTCTTCCCGGAGTGCCGCAATCTTCGAGGTGTCATAGGCGATAACGATATCACCATACATCGGCGCTATCTTCAGGTTAAGCGTCGCCTTGATATCGTCCAGCAGTGGAATCACCACATCTTCATAGAGAGCCTTGCGAGCCTCTTGCATATTGTTATAGCTGGACTGCTCAAGGTCGCCCAGGAATATCGGGCTGATGCCGAAGGCACCGGCAATATCCCTTTTGTTTTGTAGCCGTGAAGCTATGAAGTCCATCTCCACTGGGGTCATGCTCATCTGAATCCACTTGGCCCCAGCGCCTAACACCCAAGGCTCTCTCTTCTTACCCTTGGCCAGGAAGTTTTCCCTGACCTGCCTGGTAGCTTCCTCGAATTGCTCCTGTGTCAATGGGGTCTCATGGGCGAATACTCCATCTGGAGTCGCCCGATTCTGCATCGATACCTTTTGCGTGTCCTGGGCTTCGTTGTCTGTATCGATTGTCCTAGCCGCAGCCAGAAGAGGCGAAGTCCCCCAGTAGGGATTCCCCGGGTCCATCTGCATGAAGTGAATAAATTGCTCGGGCGGCACTATCCTCTGGTGGCCATCTATACTGCTTACTTCCCACCCCTTCAACCATTCGCCTGGGACGTTCGATGGTATCGGCCTCACCAGGTCGGGCATCACCGTCCAGAATTCCCTTACTTGGTTGCCCACGGTTATCGGCTGCCAGAGTGCGTTTCCTACCAACTCAAGGTGGGCAATCAGGAACTCGATTAAGTCCTGTCCAGAGAATTCGGGGTTAGGTTTCTTCAGCACTTTAGCCAAGGGATGCCCTTCTATCGGTTCACCCTTACTATCCTGCACCACCCAGGGTATTGCCGAGGCAGCCTGGACGATGGTTCTTATTGAGCGATAGACATAAACGCTTATCTTATAGCCTTCCCGGGTCGCCCTGCGCACCGTCATGTCAGTGTAGATTGGGACGTCCGCCGGCTGCATCGAAATGATGCCGAAGGGATTGATGGCTTCCTTCTTACTAGGCGCTATGGCTACAGCGATTCGGTTGCGGACATTATCAAACATACTCGACTCCCAATGTCTTAATATTCATTAGTCCTTCCTTGCTGCGCTCCCTATCATAAGCCCTAAGACCTGCTTCTCCAGCATCAGCTCGGTTATCGCCCACACTAGGGCATCAAGTCTGTCTGGTGATGTATCGCCTGGGCACCACTCACAAAGCTGATCCTCTAGCTCAGGGAAGAATCCTAGATGGTGAATCCTGCCTTGCTCATAGAGTGCTGACACTGGCTCTGCCCTGACATACTTGCCACGACTGGCATGAACGCTCTTGAAGGGAACTGACTTATCAATCATCCTCACTGTGTTGCCCACCATATCGCCACCATTATTTACCTCGCCGACTATCTTATCAGCCTTTGCTCTATAATAGCCGGTAACCGCAGCAGTCGCCCATTGGTTAGGCGTTCCCTTGAGAGTGAGGTCGTCCAGTATGTAGCCGTGGAGCTCACCCATGCAAGAAGCTATTCCTGCTACTATAATGCCAGTATCTGCGCTCTCATCTCCTGTAGACACGGCAGGGTCTATAGCTACCACGACTCTAGCAAGTTCTGGATGCTTAGTTACTCTTAATTCGTCAATCTTCCCGCGTTGCCAGAGCGCATTGGGGTTATCATCCAATATCTCTGCGGCCAGTTCCTGCCTTCCTAATCGAGTGCCTTCATACCTACTCAGGATATATTTGAGGAAGTCTGGGGCCAGGTTATCCGCATTATCTAGGGTATGACCAAGTGTAACCGCCGTCCTAGAGTCCTTGACTAAATCCTTGATGACTTTGATGGGCCTTGGTGTGGTGGTTACTACGGCCTGGGGCTTTTCCCCCGCCCTCAAACCATACATTAGCTGGTCCCAAGTATCCTGTGGGTATTTATATTTAGCTAACTCATCCGCCCAAGCCTTCTGATGCTGCATGCCCCTGAGTTGGTCAGGTTCTTCCCCGGAGTAGGTGATTCCGATGACTCCGTTCGGCCAGGTGAGCCGGCGCTTTGATGGTTCGTAGTGTGGCATAAACCAAGGGGGTGAAACTTTCAATATAGAGGAGTCACCAGCCTCTACCATGGTGTCTCTAGCATCTGAGGCTTTGGCTGCTACTAAAGCTATGGGACTAAAACCTTCTCTCGCCCACTTGATGACCAGCTCAGAGCCTACCCTTGTCTTACCGAACCCTCTCCCACTTAATAAAAGCCAGATATACCAGTCCCAGTCCGGGGGTAATTGCTTTGGCCTAGCCCAGAACTCCCAGTCATACAGTAATGATTCTGCTTCCTTCTCAGTCAGGCTCTTGAGCGTCTTTAGCCTCTCATGCTCTGGCAGCAAGGCGATTGATTGCGCTAAGCTTCCTTGCATAGATTTTCACGCAACTGCTTATTCTCAAACTGTAAGAGCCGAAGTTCTTTTCTCAAGTCATCCTGCCCTTTTAGAAGTCTATCTATTTTAACTTCCAGCACAGTAATTTGTTTATGCCTATCATCGCTGACCAATTGAAGGTTTCCAATTCGGTTATCATTCCGTATATGATTTTTGTGATGCACGATTTCCCACAACTGAAGACAACGACCTATCTGTTTGGCTATAACTAAACGGTGTTCTCTTACATATCCGTTCCTATCAGCCATTGAATAGAAGAAATCATCGGGTTGTAGATGTATAAAAACATACCCATTCCATTCCTTGCGCCCACCCTTCCAATTCCAGTTATTGCCGAGAGACGCACAATGATGGCATTTAAGTCGCCGATTGTAACGAAAATCGCTTATTGAAATCCATCTCTCTTTACCACAACCTAAGCAAGCATGCCAGATATATCTGCCAGTGCCCTTATGCCCCGTTTCTACACCTTTACGAATATCACCTATCTCTGGCATTATTCCTGAACCTCTTTTGCCCTTTCGGCTAACCTATTTATAGCCTGAAGGAGTTTTCCTTTAGCATCATGTTCAACTCTAAAGCTCTCTCCTTCTGGATTGCCTATCTCGGTTTTATCTTTCTGCTCTAAATACTGCTTCCCAAGCCATATCAACATAACTGGGCTAGGTTGTGCATAAACGTTCTCAGTGCGAGTGGAGCCATCTTTATTGGTATATGTGATAGACTTAGCCAGATATTCCCCATTGGCTACCTTCCATTGTAGCCTACGCAATGAAGAGTGACCATCATGCTGCCCCTTTTTATATATGCGACAAAACTCTTTATTCCTCTGTAATGTCCTAATTGAGACACCAAGATACTCAGCTATTTCGGATTCGGTGCATTGAAGAAGAGCAAGTTTCTCAACTGCCACATAGTCTATTTCTACTTTAGGTCTGCCGCTTTTGCCGTTCGTTACCATGTATCTGTCCTTCCCGCCGGTGGGGAATGTTATCTTTTAGCCTCAAAACTGTTTTAGTTATGTTAAGCCTTCCGTTTAATCATTGTCCATGAATTGTGCCCTGTTTCCTTCTCATGTTCTGGGGCATCTATCGGCTCCACAACCTTCTTGCAAATTTCACACTTCATCAGCGGTTCCAATTCTCACCGCCTGCTTACCTGTGAAGTCCACTTGATAACCTGCCGCCTTCTCTGGGTTCTTTCGCTTCAAGTGGTCAAGGGCATTGCATATAGGAATAACATCGTTTCCAGTGACGTTAGCTTCAAAACTATCCTGCAACTGTCCTGGTAAACCGTCGTTCTCTATATCTCCGTGTTGCCTCAGCACATTTCTTTCTGTGCTCTGCCAGCAAAACAGGGTCAGTTTTAATTCTCTCATAGTTTTCCTTGAATTTCTGAGCTAACCGCTCTTTATTTTTGAGGTGATAGGGCTTATAGTAAACTGGTCTTTGTTTACCTGCTTCATCTCTGCTTTTAATTCGCTCCATTTCCTACCATCCTCTCGAACAGCGTCTTTGCCTGTATATGCCTCCCATCGTTTCAAAATGACCGTGCAATACATCTCTGAAATCTCCATCATAAAACATCTTCTACCTAGCTTCTCACAGGCTATTAGTGTGGAGCCGGAGCCTCCGAAGAGGTCGAGGACTATATTGCCTACATAACTGGAATATCCGAGAGCCTTTGATATAAGCTCAACAGGTTTAGCGGTGGGATGGTCACCCCTCACTTCTCTGTCTACTAACCAGACATCACCATCCAATGTTTTTTGTCCACCGAACTCTCCCCGATATATGATAAACTCGTGGCGTTTGTAAAACTTATCAAGGTTCTGAACGCCATGTCCCTTATCCCAAACAATAAGAGCTTTCACGTCGGGAATTGCTTGGTAATATTCGGGGTAACTCTTCCAGTTACAACAGACATAAGAAGGGCAATCAGAAGGAAGTAATGCCAGTAAGTCTATAATAGCCACGCCTTTATCATTGACAATCGGCTCATGCTTGCCTTTCACATCTTTGTAACCAATCCCATACGGCGGGTCAGTGAAAACCAAATCCGCCTTCTCTCCCCCCATCAGCCTCTCCACATCCGTCTTGAGAGTCGCATCCCCACATAAGACCTTGTGATTCCCTAGACTCCACAGGTCGCCCTTCCTACAAATCGATTCTGTGGCCTCTGGTACGGCATCATCATCGGTTAGTCCTTCTTCTGGTACATGGAATTGGGTCATCAGGTCTTCAATCTCTTTCAGGTCGAAGCCTGTTATCTCCATGTCGAAGTCACCAGTGTCAAGCTCCTCAAGCAAATCCTTTAGTGCAGGGAGGTCCCATTCACCGGATATCTTATTGAGTGCCAGGTTGAGAGCCTTCTCTTTGGCTTCGGGGAGGTCAACCACCGATACCTCAACCTCGGAATAGTCCAGTTCCTTGAGGATTTTAAGTCTTTGGTGACCGCCCACTAAGTTGCCTGACCTCTTATTCCAGACAAGCGGTTCAACCATGTCAAACTCAGTAATGGACTTCTTGAGCTTCTCATATTCCGCATCACCCGGCTGGAGATCTTTGCGTGGATTATAGGCTGAGGGCTTAATTGCGCTTATAGGGACGACTTCTATTTTCATCGTAGCTTCTTGTGTCCCGAAGTTTCTGAACCAACTCTAGTAATTTCTACTGTCTGAATATCCATATATATACTGGTGGGCTATATGCAAGAAGCCCGGCATCTCAACCGGGCTTCCCGTGTTCACACTTTTCAACTAATTATATCATGGGCTATTTCTGATATTTTGTCAAGTAAAGGGCAATTATAAAAGCTAGAATTACCATACCATCGCCAACAAACACTCTCCACAGGATAATCACATCAAGCCCACTTATGATGATGATTACTCCGACTACTAGAAGAACCAGTGCTACTATATTCAGTAATCCTCTTTTCATATCTTACCTCCTTACCTCTTGATTTCTTTCCTATAGGACATGGCAATCATCGCTATGCCGGTAATCACTACAATAACACACATGACAATTTCATTAACGCTCATTGCTTCTCCTTCCTAAACACAAGTATATCTTCTCGGTCTAAGACTGGTGCGTTGGGGTATTTTCTCGCATAGATTACTCTCCAAAAACTCTGAGACGGGAGTCGGCGATAGTGCCTTTCAACGAATTGAAACCCTGCCTTATCACAAAGGGCGAGGGTATCTGTATCTAATCTTATCTCTTTTTGGTCTCTCAGGAAGTTCTTAGTTACCAGTATCATCAGACCTTCAGGCTTCAAAACGGAATAGCACTGCTGATAGACCTGAGCCATTGCCGAGAGATAGGAAGTGTTTTTAAGATTACCTATGTTGTCTTCGGCTTTGGAATATTGGAAATCTACCTCAAGATTTCTACCTACTCCGCCTTGATACTTGGCAGGGTCATACCCCTTATCCTCTAATCGCTTTTCTCTTTGCCTAGCTGATGATTGGTCTCGCTCCCCGCCAGTAGAAGCTGATACACTCCCCTCATACGGAGGTGATGTGATGATATGGTTTATCTCTCCGTAGGGTAGATTGCCCAAGTTGTTGGGATTATCAGGATATCCGCTAGTAATAGCTCTGCCTTCGCAATCAGGGGAACGGTGATGCCTTAATCTATTTTCCGCCCATTGCTCTTCGGTCATTGTCCCTGGCTTCGCTTCAGCATAAGGCGGACTTGTTATAATCTTATCGCATAAGCCCTCAAGCTGTCTGGCATCACCCTGAAGTATCTGGCACTCTCCCATAGCCGAGCCGAGTTGCGGTCTCATCTTGACCTGCTCCCAGTTGTCCCGCATCATCTTACAAAACTTCTCCTCAAGCTCAACCAATACGCAGTGCCTTCCCAGAGTGCACGCAAGCATCAGTGTGCCACTTCCCGCCATCGGGTCTAGGATAATTTCACCTGCTTCCGTGTAACGCTCTACTATCCAGATAAGAAGCTGGGCATCCATCTTAGCTGGGTGAGCGAAGCTATCTGGCACAAAGAATGTCTTGCGAAATGCCGTGTCTCTAGGAAACTTAATCTCCATACCTCTCCTTATAACTAACCGCTCCTCGCCTTCTTACTACCTACCTTGTCCAGAAGCCGATTGATGATGGCGTCATAGGTGTCCCCCTTAATGCCGAGCCGGCCTAGCCTTTCCTTGGTTTCCTTGGTTACCTGGATTGATGTTTTGTCGCTCATAGATACCTCTGTCTTTTGTCCCATTTCTTTCTCCCTCCTTCTATGCTCGCGGTAACCGTACCGTGCCGGAACAATATCAGTTAGAATGCCTTTAACATGACCCCTTTTAATAATCTCGACTATATGCCCCGGGTTATACCACCGTTCTTGGTCACAGAGCCGACATTTCCCAATATTGGTGGAGGTATCTATATCCTCTACGTGACGGCAAGTAACAGTTTCTTCTTGGCTCATTTCTTCCTCCCATTAAACTCCTGGTAGGTTTCACCTTTGCACTTCGAAGTATTGTGCCGCCTACCACTTTTGATTTTTATGTCCTACCTTTTGGTGGACATTCGCCCTGTATGTTCTTTTCTTCTTCCATTCAAGATAGTTGGTTTTTGTGTAAAACCCACAAATGAAAAAAAGGGCAGAATCTATCCTGGCTAGTAATTCCTCGTAGGGCATTCTATATTGCTTAATTAGTGCATCCTCGTCATAACCGTCACAATACCTAGCCCTCAGTAATCCTCCATCTTTACCGGCGGTCTTTAATCTAGCATCTATATCGCTGAAGATAGTGGCCGGTGTAACAAAGTAGCCATCCTTCTTACCGCGCTGGACCCACACCTTAAGCTCCGTATACCCGGTCTCTTTGGGGTTTCTAGGATACTGCCCTAGCTCCATTAGCCTGAGATATTCAAGTATGAATATAACTTGAGGTTTACAATATCTTATCTCGCCTGGCTTGTACCATTCTTTACCATGGCAACCATTAGTGACACGAGCATCCTTGCATTTGCTACAATCTAACTCAGCCAATTGAACCAGTCCTTACCACAGCAGTCTATAAATCACCACTTAATAGCCATACTATCATCACTAAATCAACGTTTCTGCCCAGAAAGTCGCCAGCATTCTTTTTAGCGTTGTCATCACTTAAAACTCCTCATGCATCCTTTTCATAACTTAGCTCAGGATACCCCGACCGTAAGGTCGTGGGAAGTTCATTTTCACCTAAACATCCTTATCGTCTGATTATATCCTAGCCTGCGGTTACGCTCGGCATCGATAAGAGCGATTTGGTCGGAATACTCGTCTCGCACCGCTTCCTGTTCTTCTATCCTGATGTCAATACTAACAACCTCATCTATATAAGGGTCATAGGCTGACCAAGTTGGATTAACTACCTGAGTTCTTTTTAGGGCAATGAGTCGGCGGCCGGTTAATTCTAACTCGTTAGTATACCCCTCGAGGTAATTCACCAAGTCCTCATCAGAAAGCCTTTTTAGCTCATGCCTGTCTAATATTTCTCTTTCACCCCCCTACTCATAGAAGACGCTTGGCGCATTAACTTGTCGATTTCTTCAGCGCTCTCTAGCATTACTGTCTGCCATACGCTCTTCGATGCCCTGGGCGGAGTCGGTATATCAAGCTTCAGGCCATAGACGTCCCATTGGAATTGCATCAATTTCGCTTGGTCTTCAGATTTTAGGCACCAAAATAAAGGCCAATTACTCACTTAGTATCTCCGCTATCTTTTCCTTAAGGTATAACTCAATAAGTTTTTTATCAGGTTTGGGATAGGTGATTCTGCTTCTCGCTTGTAATAGGTCAAGTTTCTCCTGACCTATTTTATCAGTAAACCACTGAGTGTGTTCAAGGGGGTTTGCTCCTAGATGAGTGTGACAACCCATACAAAGCCCTACAGCGTTATCCTCATCATACCTGGTTGACTTCCTGCCCCTTCCTATAAAATGACTGCATTGAAGTTGCTTGTAATCGACCTTGCCCGACAGACATCGCTCACACCCGCCAACTCTTTGCATTGCCCTTCGTCTGATATACTCCGAGAATAGCTTGTCTAAGGGCGATATTTTTATCTTCACTGTATTTCAATCCCATCCGCACTGGGAATAAATTTCTCCCTCTTACTAGAATTACATGATGAACATAACGGTTGTATGTTTCCAATTACATTTTGACCACCCCTTGACAGGGGATTGGGCGGTCTAGCCATCGATATATACTCCATCGGAATCGGGTATAATGATTCCATATTCTACTGATGCCCAAGTTATAACCTGCTCCAAATATTCTCCGAATTCAGCAACAGACATCTTGGTAGTTGATGCCCCATAAGTTTTGTCGCAGTCTATTTTACTAGGTTTGGGGTTGAATTTCCTCTTTAATTCTTCATGCATCTCCTCTTTATCATAACCGAAATTATTGGATAGTATCTCAATTATCACGCCCCAATAATATTTATTCTGACTGAGCGACCTTATATGGCGTTCTTTCCGGATGGTTAATTCAATACGTTGCCCCTCAAACTTGGAGAGCTCAACAAGGTAATTTTGAGGAGCATCTAATTTAAGCTTCCCGTCTTTTACTTTGCCTGTTAAAATAGGTATCATAATTCTAACTCTCTACTTCATTGCCCCATACTCCAATAATCCCAGCCTGAGTTTCTGCTTGTTCCTTATCCAAAATAAATTCTAGCATTTCCAGTGCGGTTTTGGGGTGTCTTGCCCATAAACATTCCATACAAACTGTTTTATTGTTATTCTCCCGAGGAGTTAACCTCACCAATATTCCTTCTTTCTCTCCACAATGAAAACATTTCTGTCTCTGTGTCATTTCCCCTCCTTACCTCTTGATTAAAGTTCTATGTCCGACTCTACTTCATGTTTCCAGGGTACTTAGCAATACAATCACGAACATAAGATAAATAACTTTGGCTTTTGTTGACAATATAACCAACTAGATTAAGCCTGCACCTTTTACATCTAATTGTTATTGACCTTTGCCACCCGAAAGATTCATCCTCAACAATAATATCCAAATGAGGACAGTCTTTAATAAACTTGTCTATTTCTCCTTGGTGTGTTTCTATCAAGTCTTTAATGGTATTCATCTTATCCGTTCCTCCTTTAGTTATATCACTCGCTACTTCATTGCCCCAAAACTGAATATTGATTGTCTAACTTTCACGGCTTCCTCCCAACTGTCGATTGCTATGGGTTTATCTATCTTTGGAGGTCTCATGATAGCGTGCAATTCCATGTGACAATCGTGGCAAAGGCAAATGAGATTCCAAAAGATATTATAAACATGGACAGTCCTATCTTCGCCATTTATCGGTATAATATGATGGACTTCAAGCCCTGACCTTTCATAACGACCAATCGGCGGAATATCAATCCCTTGTACTCCGCAATTTTCACAGCTAAAAAGTGCTCGTTTCCTAGCAGCATTAGCAGCATAAGTCCGGCCAAAATGTTTATAGTATTGTGTCCAGCACCCCTTGTTTCCACCACAATAGCGTCTCCTCCCTTGTATTTCGTCTCCACACCAGAAGCAATGACCCGTACCTTCAAACCCAGTAATAACAGTAAATGAGCCAAAGGAATCACGCTGAGTAAATGTGTCCCAATGTATTAGTTCGTCTACTGTTTTAGGATACTTCATAGGCCTAACTTCATTGCCCCAACAGGATTAGCTTTCTTTCTCCAATCGGATGGTAAGTTCCATGTAAGAAAATAGGCATATATTTCTAATGCCTTTATGTTGACGTCGTCAGCTTGAAATACTGTCTCTATAAAGTCATTTCTAACAACTGCGGTCAAGAAGCTCCCAAGCGGATAACCCTCATAATACCACCTGCTTATACGCTCACAGCACGTAGCCACGTGGTCTAGCTCAGCGGGTGTTAAACCTACCTCATCGTTGTCCTCTACATACTTTCTAATCTCAGTCTTGTCCATGTTCACCTCCTTATCCTTTCAGCATATATCTGGTACTTCTTCATTACCTTGCCTTTTCCTTCTCAGGCCGGTAATCTTCGCCTTGATTAAGCACCAACCTCGCCTTTTCTCGGTCACGGAAGCGTGACACAATACGTTCAGGTATAACAGGCGTGTTCGGGTGCTTAGTGTCAGGCTTTATATCACGGTTAGTGGTCAATATGGTAAAAAGGTTTTCTCGGTATCTCTCGGCAATAAGCTCCTCAAGTTGGCCATATTCCCAGTCGCTACCGCTACTCCCCATACCCACATCATCTATAATTAGCCTTTTTAACTTACACAACCTGGGAAACATTTCGTTATAACCAAAAATAGCATCTTTGTCCAATCCCCCCCTCAGAGACCGCATCACGCCAGCCATAGTATTAACACGGGCGAAGAGCCCACGGTCGGCAAGGGCTATCGTAGTAGCTTCGCATAAATAAGTCTTACCATTTCCCACACCACCATAGCAGAGAAGCATCTGCCACTTTGTTTCACCTGATGCCAATGCTTTGAAAGCGGCTAGTGCCTCTTCAGTTCCAGGCCAAGGAAGAAAGTTTTGAAAGGTATTGCTAAGACTAGAAACACCAAGCGACCTTCTTTTTTCTTCCATCTCTTCCTCTGGGGTTAATTCAGGTAGCTCATAAATCTTCCGGCTTGGTATAGCTTCCTCTGGGGCTAAGTTGTCGAGGATTTTGGCGATGTGTTCCACCTTGACCTCCTTTATGATTCAATGGGAATATTCCAGTCCAGCCGTTCATTATCGACCTTTTAAGGACTTCATTAGGATCATCGCCGGCAGCACGAAGTTCCTCAAGTTTCTTCACCAGCAAAAAAATAGCATGCTCTGTTGTTTTCCTTCGTGTCTTTAAGTAAGACTCCCAGATTTCTTTATCAATAAAGCCCGGTAGTATTATCTTATTTACTTTCTTTACTTTCTTTACTTTACTTTGTGTACTATCACCTGTAGTTATGGCTTTCTTTTCTGTAGTTATCCCATTATGGTTTGTAGAAATGGGTATTTGCGGTATTTCCCTACGCCGATTTTTATAAACATCAGCAAGGTTATTTACTAGGTTTTGGCACCAGATTAGCTTTGAGTCCCAGAGGTCCTTATCAATCGCCTGCATTTCTACAAGTAAATTCATTATTTCTACACCAGTTATTTCATTAACACCCATTTTTGCTAATAGTAGTTGCCACTTTGTTGGGTTGCTAACATCGAGGGCATGACCATCTGTGGAGGCTAATTTCTCTAAGAGTTTAAACCAGAAGGCATAACCATCATTCCCGAACCGGCTCTGTAGGACTGTCAAGGTATCCCCGGTACAAGCATTGGCATCATGGGGGAAGTAACTAACTACATTCTTTTGGGTTCTAGCCATTCTAAGCCTCTTCTCCTGGTGGCGGTGGATACATCCCAATATATAGGTTAGAGTAGTATTCCCTACGTTTTTTAAGTAACTTGCTAACCCTACTAACTGTGATGCCAAATATAGTACCCACTTCCTTCATTGAGGCTCCAGGGTGGGAATCAACATACTCATAAAGCATTCTATTCCGTTCTAGCTTTCTCATACCATCGTATTTTGCCATATTTCCACTATGAACTATGTTTAATACTTTGTCAAGTCCTTTCTCCACCTCATGTCATCTTACTCCTTTAATGTGGGAGGGCAGTGTCCTCGCTCAATGAGTCTCATAGTGCGATTGAACTCCCGGTGGGTGACACCGGAAGCAATGGGATAAACAAACAGATAAGGAGAATTGTGGTGCACTACTCATCGGCTATCCTGCCCTCCCATTACTATTTTATCTCCTTAAGACTCTTAAAACAATTCACACAATAGTTCGGGTCAGGGCTTTGCTCCTCAATAGCCACTGCTTGTAAACAGACATGGCAGAAGAAGTGGCTGCCACTGGCTATCAAGGCACTGTCCACTTGAATATCAAATTGCCCGCTAAGTGGCTCTGCTGGAATAAGGTATCCTGCATGATATTTTACCTTTAGTTCATCCGGTTGTTCCATTCGGTATCTCCTGTCGTAATCTCAGCATTTCTGGTATGTTCTCATCTTGGCTAAATGCCCATCTATCTTGGTGAGAAAGTAAGCCAGCAAGGTTATTTTTTATGAACACCGATACACCAGCCTTGTCCGCAGCTTGGACTATCTCCTCTATCCACTCTATCTTCGGTGCTGTCTTTGGATTGTATGGAGTCTGAGCGCCGATGATTACCTGATTGATGCCAGATTCCTTTAATTTATTCGGCATTAGTTACCTCCCTTACATTCTGGACACGGAATATATTTATACCTTTGGCTATCATCCCTGCCTCTCCGTCTACGCTCTGCACGATTAAGTCCCATATCCTTAAAGGTGTCAAATAGTATCGTTCCTGTATCTTTGCACCTTCGGCATAAATACCCTTCAGGAAAATCTGGGGGACAGCATTTACTATCCTTCCAAAAAGGGCATCCATCGTTACAATGTCCAGTTCCCCCTGGAGGGCAATCAGTTTCCATCTTTAATTCTCCTATCAACTATATTATTAAAATGTCTCCAAAGTTTTATCGGTAGTAAAGCTCCCCAAGTATCCTCATTGGCTTCATATTCCTCAACCAAGTCACCATCAGCATAGATTTCAAAGATACCATCATCCCTACGCTTCAAGGCTAAAATCTCTCTTGATTTGAGTTGCTCGGCTTGGCGTTGTATCTCACGAAGGTAATAGACATTAGTGGTGTGTAGTTTCTTTTGTAGCCTAGTTATCTTAGCTTCAAGAATACTGATTTGCTTATGCTTATCATCTGAGACAAGCTGAAGGTTATCTATTAGATTATCTGACCTGTTTTCAATACCCTTCACCCTTATTCCTTTGTGGTGGACTATTTCCCAAGAATGTAAACACCGCCCTAAGCTCTGAGCCATCACTAGACGATGCTCGCCCACATATCCGTCAGCACCAGCCATTGAGAAAAAGAAGTCATCGGGATGAAGCAATCTCATTACATAACCCTGCCCTGTTTTCCACCTACCCTTAGTTTTTAGTCGCTTACCACCACGAACAGAGGCACTACACTGATGGCATAATCCTGTATAGTCAGGTCGCTTCGTAGCAGTCAAGATAACCCACCTACCCTCACCGCATTGAGGACAGATAACCCACTTCCGCCTATGCTTACCCTTTAATCCTAACTCTCTATCGGTTTTAATCTCACCTATCTCTGGCATATCACCCTCCCTTTAAGGATATTATAGCACGCCTTACCCTTAAAGGTCAATGTTTATTCTCTCTAAAAGAGGCTCAAGACTGATGTATTTTACAGTCGCTTCCACTTCCTTGAGATATTTCACCGCCTCATCAAACTGGTGCTGGTTAGTAGCCGAGACACCGACATAACAATTTGAAGGAAACGGACTCCACTTGATTAGATTCTGAGGTTGCTTGGTTAAGAATTGGAAGGTAAGCCATTTATAAGGCTTAATTAGGTCAAGGGTCTTTCCAAGCCACGCCTCACATTCCGGCAGAAATAACTCCATAGTAGAACCCACAAATACTTTAGCTGGCTTTCTCGGTAGGTTGTTGAAAACAGCAGGGTCAAACCTCATCTCAGGATTCCACTTAAACCGCTTATACATCGCCCTGGCATAACAATACGATTTACCTTGATTATCCTTACAGTCCATAGGACAAAGTCCTTTAACAGGATTCACAGTGTAGTCAGTCCATTCAATTCTGCTTTTTTGCATTACAATATCTCTTTAAACAATCTGTATTCTGCAATATGAACTTTCTCTCCGCTTCTCTTCCTGCCTCGTATGCTATATCCCCTGTGATTTTAGCTTGGGCTTTAGCGACCGCAACAGGTGTAGGTAAGCCTGACAATTTATTTACTGGTAATTGGTTTATCTGTTCAACTGTCAACACAGTATATTCCCAAGTCTTAGATTTTGTCATTTAACACCTCCCAGTGCTATGCCATCTCAAGGGCATCACTTACTCTTTTAACCAGGCCGTTCGCTTGTGCTTTATCAAGTTTAGCTACTGCCTCTGATATAGTCGCATGCTTCGGCTCCGCCCGGGTTATCGCATTGATATACGCGAGGATAGTCTTATCGGAATACGCTTTAATCCCTTTATCCTGTAAAACTTTCAGAGATTCCTCTAGCCAGTCCATGTCAATGCCACCTACTTCCCCTTTGCTATGGCTAGAATCGCCTACTGGGGCCGCTGGCTTGCCAGGCTCTTCTTTTGATGCCTCGGGTGGTGGTGTATCGACCTGGCTCTTTTCTTCTGGTGCTTTCTTCGAAACAGATGAACGTTCACTATACTTCGAACCATCAAATGCCCCAGCGTAGACATCACCTGCCACCCCAAGCATTTTCATTGCCACCGATAGGGCGTCAGTTATCGCCATCTTATAGCACTCGTCACTGACATGGAACCCTTTCGTTTCCTTCTCCAGGAGCATGGAGCCGCCGATGCCGGGAATAGGAGAACTCCACTCACCGTCTACCTTAATTGATAGGGCAACCTCGGCGAAAGCGCATATCTCAGCACTAACTGGTTCCAGCCAGAGCTTCTCGATTGTATATTTCCAGCCGACTCCGCAGACACCGAAGTGCTCGGTCATCACCATAATTCGCCACTGCGGATTCACATCAGTGAAACCTCGTAGCCTTCCTCCCGTAATGGGCTTCAGCGCAAACGGCGGCGGTTTTTTGACTGCATTATATATGTCCATATTTTCCATATCTTTTCACCCCCTTTTTTAGTTAGTACCTGTACTTTTGCTGATACCACCGCCGGTCACCTGTAAAACGAAACCACATGTCAGCTTTGGCGTGGCTCCCGATAGCATCCAGCAAGTCCTCTATTTTATTGGCAAGCCAATTCTTCATTGACTATCTCGCCCTCACGCTGATTATAGGCTTGTTATAAAACCTCACACCCACTACCTCTTTCTTGTCGTGATACTTCTTGGCGATGGCGTTAAGCAGCACCAAGTCCGGCATCATATATTCTCTGGGAAGAGCGTTAATGTCGACAACTTCGCATTGCCAGTTATCCCTCTGCCCAGAGGTACCCATTTCAGTTGACACTCGCTTTGCCGGCTCCGGTGTTACCTCGACAAGATTTACCGATTCGGTCAACTCGCCATTGAGTCGCATTTCAGCCTCAGCAGCCTCTAGCCTTTTCCTGTTAATCTCTTCCTGCTCTCGGCGGATGCGCTCCTGCTCTTTGTTGAAGGCCAGCATTTTATCGCGGGTGATTTTATCCGCCTCAAGTACCGGAGCCATCAGGTAATTATAGGTATCCCTGATAGCTTCGGTCTGCCCCTTAAGCGGTTGCAGGTATTCCTTGCGCTTTGCTTCCATCGCTTTCTTTAGCTTAGAGATGACAGCTAGGTCATTGTTGGCTATCTTAGTATCCTCGACAGTGGCAATAACTCTGCTTTCAGCATACTCCAGAAGCCTCAGCGCCTCGGTATAGTGACTTCGGACTTCAACATCTTCCCCAGGTCTTAGGGTTAATAATGATGTTCCGACCATCGTCAGTCCCTCATTGTTTAAACCATCTTCCATCTCATCCTGCTCTGGCATGATACCAGCTTCCCGCCTCGCAGCGATACACTGCGGGCATCCCTCGGTCAGTATAAATTCTCCGTGTTTGCAGTTTCCTTTATCTGGCATTGATTCCCTCCTTTATCCACACTCTTGGCGTATTAGTGCCTTGATGTGCTTTGGTAGCTGACAGCGCAGGATAGATTCAACCTCTTTTATCGCCTGGTCTATTGTCGCTCCACGAGCCATTATTATTCTGACAGTATGAAATATCGTTTCCTGTCTAGCCCCGCCTTTTATCGTCATCTGATCCCTCCTTTCTATGTGCAATCTGACATAGTGAAAGGGCCATTGCCTTCTTATAGGCATCCATGTGAAGGGCCATTGCCTTATCATAGGCATCCATGTGAGGGGCCAGTGCCTTCTCATAGGCATCCCTGTGAAGGGCCATTGCCTTATCATAGGCATCCATGTGAGGAGAATCCAAGAAGCTCTCTGCGAACCAATGAAGGTCAAGTCCAAGTTCGTAGGCTTTAAGGATATTCTCCTCGGTAATATGTGCTCCATCAGGCCATTCTTCCTCGAATGTTTTGACTTGTTCTTCGCAGGCGTTAGCTTCTCTAAGTTGGTCAGCAGTAATCCATGTTATCATTACCTATACCTCCTTCTCGTCAGAGCAAAAAAGCTCCCTAAAACGCTGGATTTGCCATTCTTTCTCAGTATCCCCAGCAGCATTCAAAGCATCCCTAGCATCCAAAGAAGCAAGCCTAGCAGCCAAAGCATCCCTAGCATCCACAGCATCCCTAGCAGCCAAAGCATCCCTAGCATCCAAAGAAGCAAGCCTAGCAGCCAAAGCAACCCTAGCAGCAGCCCTAGCAACCCTAGCCTCCTTGGCATCCAAAGAAGCAAGCCTAGCAGCCAAAGCATCCCTAGCATCCACAGCATCCCTAGCAGCCAAAGCAGCCCTAGCAGCTTCCCAAGCTTCCCCAGGGGCATTCAAAGCTTCCCCAGGAGCATTCAAAGCATCCATAGCAGCCATACCAGCGGCCAAAAAAGCAGTACCCAACTCTTCTTTAGTAGCTTCCCCACTGGTGAAACTCCGTGCAACTTCAATAGCGTGTCGGGGTCTATCATCATCAGGAAATGCTGTCTCGTAAAGCGGGAGCACTCTTTCAGCGCAGTCACAAGCGAACACTCGTTTTGCTGTAGTTGCCGGCTCAATAGTTATTGCCAGTACCCAAAGAGCATCCGCCAGCCCGCAAACATCTAGCACCTTTGAAATTGGGATAGGAGTATCTAATCCGTACCTCTTTACTCCTCCGAGCGCCTTTGCCATCTTACTATAGCTTGACTCACAAGCATTAGCTTCTTTTGCCAATCTACCCGTAGTATGTAGCATAACTATACCTCCTTTCCTTGATATTTACCATCGATTTTAAGTTCCATCATTTACTCCTTGGCTTTACCAGCTAGTCTAGCCAGTTGCCTTTGGGCTTGGCTGCTAGGCTTCTGCTCGTTGCGCTCCCAGCGACTTACTGTGATTGCATCGACCTTTACCCTAGCTGCCAACTCCTTTTGAGTTAGCCCGAGTCTTTTCCTGAGTTGTTTTATTTCATTACTATTCATATAGGCATAATACCACGAAACGCCTAGTCTGTCAACCCCATAAACAAGCAATTTAGCATTATTTTTAGACAAAAAAGGAACCCCCCCCTAACTTTTTCGTTAAAGGGGGATTATTCTTAAATAGACTTATAGTGGCTTAAAATCTCATCCTGTGCGTTCTCAGAAGGGTAAGGATGGTAATTAGTGGGTGCCATTCCTGGCCTTGAGCCAAGTAAACAATTCTGTCAGCACTTTAGTGTTATCTTTGGTAGTATTGTTATAGTCGGTAGTGAGGCTAGCCATTCTTTCCTCCATATACTTCCTGTCCTCGCGCATCTGTTTGATTGTCTGGCGATAGACAAAGAACATCAGGACAGCAAAGACAGCGCCTACCCCACCAACTGCACCTATCCACTGCAAGAATTCTATCATTTTGACGCCTCCAACCTATTTACAATCTCAGAGATAACAGGGTATTCTTCATTAGGCTGGAGCTCATTGCCGAACATCCTTTGAGCTGCACAGCCATTCTCCCAGCAGGTATGCTCCTGGTCAATAATCCGGAAGGACTTACCAGTTATCTTTTGGAAAAGGTAACCAAAGACAGTGCCAAAATAGGCTGTCACATCATACGGATAGCCCACATATTTCTCCTTGAAAGCTTTTATCTGTGCCCTTGAAGGCTCATCACACCACCGATATGCCCTTGAATTAGCTGTCAGCTCCTCTAGGGTATATAGGTTACCCTGAACGCCGCCGGCAAGTGCTTCAATCACGAACCAACCATCTTTGACTTTTCGGATAGCGGTTTTCATGTGCCAAGGCTTCCACTTGCGCTGCCTCCAGTTTTTATCAAATAATCCTAGGATAAAGGATAGGATAATAAATATGGGGCCTTTGCCCTTGTCTAGTATGGGGTCGCCAGGTCTCAAGGCACTGATTGGAATTCTCATGTCTTATGCACACCCCAGATTACAGTATCGGTATCTCTGTAGCACTTCGGGCAGACAAGTCCTGTCCCTTGGACAATCTCCTTCTGAAGTTCTGTCACCACCTTGGCAACATTTTCCAAGGTATCAATGAACGGAGTGCGAGTGTATTCGTCATCCATTATCGGTTCTTTTGCCTCTAGTTTTTTTAGCGTGCCTTGATTGTGCATAAGTGCAATAAGAACATTTTCCTCATTTGTTGCGGTAATGTCCTTTGCTATGACATAGTCAACGTATTTGGAAATTGGTCTTTTCTCGGTAAGCTGTTCCTTACATCTGTAGCAATATCTCCCAGTAACCATTTTATCCCTCCTAAGCTAAATAAGTGATAAACGCCACGTCATAGAATAACGGACGGATATCGGAGATTGTTATTGTGGTATCATACTTATCATAACCTCCAGATTGAGCGTCAGTAAAACCACGATTAACATACGCTCTGTCCTCAGCGTTTTTACTGGTTGCGCCACCCGTAGCACCAGGGTCAGTCGCCGCAGTAGCTACTCCCTGGATAAATCGAGCTAGCAGATTAGGGGTGCCATTGTTACCATCGCATATTAGGAAATCCGGATGGATTTGGGCAATGGTTCCCCAAAAAGGCATCGCCACCTTTTCGAACAATGCCATTATATCCGCTGCTAATGCTTGTTCACCTGTTGCTATTGCCATATTACCCTCTCGTTACCGTCAAGACGTAAGTTATCGTAATGTCATATAAACCGCCAACATTAGAAAAGCTAGCTAACCAATGAGCGAATAAAAGTCCTGTTGCTTCTCCTGCTGCTGCATCTCCACCACCCCAGATACCAGCTTCTTCTATGGCAGCGGTTGACTCTGCTGCGGTGAAGAAAGTGGAGAAGGTATCCGCATAACTACTCCTAGAGTCGTTTGTTACTGCATTTCTGTGGTGAAATGCAGTAAGCGTGGTATCGCCTGCTGCTGGCGCAGTACCATCCGTTCCTATTTCGCAGTAGGTTAGTCCGGTATTATAGACGGCTGATTCGTCTATTAAAAAGCCAGCCACAAGAAGCAAGCCCTCATTACAGATAATGTTAGGCGTTTCGATAACAGTTACTATTTCCCCGGGGTCAATCATCTTCCCGTTTTTGTCAAACTTCCGTGTGCCTGCTTTAGTGGCGGTGAGAATACCCTTGCCTGTAATTTCAATCTTGTTTTTCTTAATCAATTCCATTTCTTTCTCCTATCAGGCCCAAGTAAAGAATCCCCAGAGCATATCGGCATCATCCCAATTATAATCCTCGGTAAGATGAGTGGCTTCTGATGTTACCTCGGTCATTTCAAGCCTTTCATGCTCAATATTGTAAATAGAGCCAGCATCTATCGGGGCTGCATTAAGCCATCGATTCACTTGCCCACTTACGGCAAACTCATCCTCATCAATTGCCGTGACTTCTGTTAATTCCAAGGTCTCGCTTTGCTGTAAAAGAATAAGTAATAAGCCATCGCCTATTTTAATGGTCTTATCTTGCCTGGTTAAGATATTAGAAAAGAACTTCGCCCAACTACCCATTACCGGCCCGGTGATGCAGGTCACAGTATAAATGAGTTCGTCACCATCGGCAGTTATCGATATAGATTCTATTAACATTTCATGGGCAGAGAAACCGAATGGCGAATAGGTTATCTTCTGCAATTGCCCTGGGGATAACCCACTATCCTGAGTCTGATAGACAAACCTCTCCGCTTCCTGGCAGTAAAGCAACAGCTTGGTTCTCGCTGATTCCCTCATGGCATCGGCTGATTCATGTTGTGTCTCTGTTACTATCTCCTCAACAATGCCAGTACCACCTTCGATTCCTTGCCGAGTGGCCTGAGCTTCATAATTGGTTGCCAATACTATTAAGGGGTATTGCCCATAATAAACAACCGTCAAAGTCCGGGCAGCGACCGGAGCTATCTCGCAATAGATAACCGAATCACCCTTACTCCAGTAGTAATCTTTCCCGGTATCTCTCCCCTTAATCCCAATAGTGCCAGCGCCGAGAACGGAATCCGTAATGCTTGTCGGTACTAGAGCGCAGGGATAACCGAGGGCAAACGATTGCAGCGTCCCATCACCAATAAAGACTTCCGTCTGCTCGGAAGTCAAGCCCTTACCGCCTCGCATATATTGCCTAGTGCGATAAAGAGGATTGCCAGTCGAAAGGTATGGCTTCCCTATAGGTTTATAAGTCGAATTATCTAAATCCCAAGATGCCGCATTAGTCGCCCGGTCAATAAAATAAAGAGCCTTATTTTCATCAATATACCAGGTTAAGCCTGATATTTCCTTGAGCGAATCGAAGGCGTCTGATACTTTGACATAATTGAATATAGCCGACTCAATGGTTGGACCCGTTTGAAATTCCCCGATGGTGATTCCCTCAGCATCCAGATAATCAGTCCATATATCATTGACAATGTAGGCAAGAGTTTTGTCCGTATAGGATTTCACCACCAGCCTCTTATCGGCTAGGTAATGGTTATCCATGCAGGTCATATCCCAAACAAGTCCTACCGATGGAGACATCCGCTGCCTGCCTGGGTTATCAATAAAGCCGGCAAATATCAAAGTTGAATCAGGGTCAGTTATCTGGACTGGCATACCCCGAACATAGGCGCCAGAAGATGCTAAATCAAGCACAGTGAAATTGGCTGTGCTTCGCTCTTCTATTCTCTTATCAATTTGGATGCTCCCCTGCTCGGCAACAACCTCCACACTATCAATCTCTGCTGTGCAAGCGCTCATACTTTAACCCCAGTTTTAAGCCTTATCTTACTGACTATTCGCTCTGCTACTAAGTCAATATCCCGGTCGTTTCTGACATTCATTTCGGCGATATTGATGCTGAAAGATGGGATACCTGGAGAAATATACTCCGGTCTCTTCTCTGCCATAATACCGTATGGGATAGAACTGCCTACCCTAGTAAGTAATGTGGGTTCGGTGATTAAACCGCCCTGTTGAAAACCATGAACCTCTTCATATTGGCGAGGGGTTAAGTTCTCCCAGTCATATCCCCTAGAAAAAGCAATTTGGTATGGGGACATACCGGCCTCAATCTTACCAGCCCCAAAGTCAGGGTCTATTTTCGCCTGCTGTGCGGCAGATTCGGCGGCAGCTTCTGCCTGCCTTTTATATGCCTCAGTTGTCTTATCAATAGCTTCCGTCTGTTCATTTAAAACAAAATTGACATCTTCAGCAGTTAAATTTAATATTTTTAACCATTCATTGACATTATCTACCTCATCACCTAGACGCTCTGAATATCCTATAAGCTCTTCCTGAGTGCCACCTAAATCAAAGAAGGCAAACTGAACATCCTTAACTGATATTCTTAACCTGCCCGCTGCACTCCGTTCATACTCATAAGCCCTTCTTGTATCCTCTATGTGCGCTAGTAAGGTTTTACGCGCCTCCAGCTCCTTCTCTAATTCCTCCCTTTGTAATACTAATTGCTCTGTATTATCTTCAAGAGCTATTGTATCAATATCTGTAGCCTCGCTATGCTCCGCAATTATTTCCGCAGTATCTTCAAGGGCTGTTTCTACATCTTCCAAAGCCCTCTCTACTGCCCTGACATCCTCTTCAATCTTCTCTGCTTCTATCATTTCGGCAATCTTATCTTTGGCCGAATCAACAAGTTTATTGAGTCCGGGTATGAATCGGGTAAAGGTAGAGAGGCTTTCCAATATATTCTGCACACCTTCGAGGAAAAAGATTTTGATATTTGTCCAAGCCTTCTCAAAGAAATCTATTACTTTATCCCAATTCTTCCACAAAAGGATACCAGCAGCGATAAGAGCACCTATACCTACAATGATTAGCCCAATGGGATTTGCTGTCATAGCGGCGTTCCAAAGCCACTGAGCGGCTGTAACTGCTTTGATGGCCACTGCTGAGGCAAATGATGCTACTTTGTGAGCTATTAAGGCAGTTGTATGGAGACCCCACTTGATAGCAGCAGTCCCCGCTGAAGTGGATAATCCTATCATCAATGGGCCAAGAGCAGTCATACCGGCCAGCATCGGTTCAAGCGGTTCCAGGAACCCACTGGCTCCTAGGGTCAGCTCGCTGAACTTAGCCTTAAGCTTGTCTATGATAGTATACTGCTCATTCTGTATGTCAGCGAGTTGTTGGGTAAGGCCAGTAGCCCCAGCGAGACCTTCTTTATACCTTTCTAACTCTTCGCTAGTCATGCCCAGGGCTTCTGTCATGGAGATGCCCTCTTTCTTTGACTGGGTAACCGCCTTGTTCCACTCCTTGAGCATGACCTTTCCAGGCAATACACCTTCATCAGCCATGTACATCATGGCTGCAGTCATGTCTTCCATAGAGAGTCCAGCATCTACCATCTCTTGGTCTGTATACCCAACCATTGTGTTGAAGTCCTCCAGCGTTGAGGTACTGTTCCTTGTCATATAAGTTATCAGGTCTGTTTTACTCGCCATCTCCTCTGCTGACAACCTGAATGTCTTCATGGCAGGTGCCATTATGTCAGTCACCTGACTAGCACTCATACCAATAGCATCGCCCAGCGTGTCAAACGCTGTAGCCGTAGCCTTTAAGACTTCCGTGTCTTTAACCCCGGCACGTGCTAACAAGTCAAAGGATGCTGTGACCTCATCTATCGGAAAAGTAACATTGGTAGTCGCCAATGTTAAATCTCGCATCTCCTTGACAGTAATACCTAGATTAAGCGCTGTCACGCCGAGATGTGCGTTTATCGCCTTGGTAGACTGTATCATGGCCAACCCAGCAGCTCCCACAGCCGTAAAGGCTGCTCCAGCAATCTTCAGCCCCTTCTGGACTTTATCAACATTCTTCTCAAGTCCAGATAGCTGCTGATTAACTTTATCAGTCCCGTCTAAAGTCATTCTCCCGACAAGCGAAAAAACATCCATTACGCCTTACCCTTTTCCTCGTCCCTCTTCTTAGCTATCGCAGCCTTAATTCTCTCAGCCTTAGCGATTGCCTCTTTAGCAGTCAATTTTGTTTCCTGTGGGGTCTTTTTATCTGACAAGCCCAAATCTTCCAAGTATTCCCCGAACTTCTTCCCGGCACCTGCGCCCATCTGCCACCCTATGAAAGCAGATAGTATAAGCTTCTCCTTGCCTTCCTCTTGCTTTGCTTCAGTTAGCAACCTCCGTAACTGCGAGAAGCGACTGAATGACAGGTTATTTACCACCTCGTCTGTCCAGCCATATCTGCTTTGAATTAAATCAAAAACCTCCGCTATCCTGGTAGGTTGCTCATTAGCGATGAGGCTCTGCCGAAAAAATCCTTGATCCCTTCCTGTTTAATTAACTTTTCAATGACATCAAGTACTGTCGTAGCTGACATTGCTTCAAACTCGGTTATCTCTTTACCAACTAAGTTTGCCATCCATGCCTTGAGGTCCCCCTCAGCTTCAGTAACGAGACTCTGGAATAGCACCATACCCATTTCGGTAGGATTGACTTTCTTACCCGTTAGTACGGAGGCTAGTTGAAGCCTCGCCCCTTTAGTTATCTTGCCAAGCATCCGAGCTACGGTGAATACATCACCAACATTTAATTCCCGAATCTCGATATCCATATTGTCCCCCTTCTCATTTCCTTGCTTTGGCGCTAATTCCAGATGCTCCGCAAGCTACTGCGATGCCTACTGGGATACCTATGAGAATACCTACGCCGAAGCTACTTAGCATAGTTACAAAGCCTGTTACTATGATAGCTACTACTAATCCAATAATCCAACACTGCTTTGTAGTTAAATCTTTCTCCTTCTGCTCTTCCATATTATCCTCCTTCATGGTTTCCAGTATCTTGATGATTTCTCTTCGTCGTACCAAACCCATTCGTCCTGTCTCTCTAGCCAGAGTTCAATCAAGCGATTTATCAGGAAGCGATAAGGTGGGTCGAATTCATATATGATTTCAATGGATTTGCATATCGCCTTCAATTCCTTTCCCCGTGAGGGCAATTGTAACCGCTCGAAAAATTCGCCAAAGACATCTATGAGAATGTGGGTATTAGGGTAACATGTGTTATCTTTGACCGGCTCTGGCAATTTAAGGAGTATCCTATCCCTTATCCTTCTTAGTTCAAGCAAGATGCGGATTAGTTCGACCAGCCCGATAGGTCCATCCAACACCCGCCTCAGAATTTTACACAGGGGTGCCTTTATTGCGTGAACAATGAAAACCTGCACGGGCAGAGAACCGAAGACGCTAATATGTTTTCGTATATTCTCAGCCCGCGCTATCGCCTCCTTAGCTGTTATCTCCGACATATACACCACCTTTAAGATGCGTGAACGAATGTGATCTCCCAGGGTTCAGTGGTCAGAGCGGCAGGGTCGAAGTGCGCATGGAACTTTAACTCCAGGACAGCCTCACCTGATTCCGGAAGATTCAATGCGAAAGGTCCCTCAACAAGACAATTAGTTAAAGCAATTTGCACGCTTGAATACTCAACAGCCTCAGTAATCCCTGTCATCTCGGCTACGATAGATACCTCTGAAATGTAGGTAGCAGCTACGATTTCGCCACCTGTGATAACGCCTTCTGAATTGGATGAACCTGCCAGGGCATAAACAACGTTACCTATCTGAACCTCATAAAGCCTAACGGTCAGAATGGCTTCGACATTCTCCCTCTTACGATAATTCTTGACCTTACCCAAAGCACCATCAGGTCGAATATCTCTGAAGGTTCTGATAATTTCGAGCATATTGCCGCCCTTTGTCGCCCCTAGCAATGCTGCCTGGTCGGCTCCTATGTAAACAGCACCTGGCCCCATAAAGATTCTTTGATAAGAGTCAGTAGCTATTCCGTGTTGCATTGTATTTTACCTCCAAACTTTATTTGCGCCCTTACCAGAACGCACAGGATTGATTTCTAGGGCTTTATCTTCTCTTTCGCATGAAACCTACCTCCCAATTATCGCCAACGTTTCTGTCTGTCTCCATAAATTAAGATTAAATTGCATCGCATAATGCCATATCCCTTGCTCACTTTCAGGAATAAACCCATCTGTTTGTAGGCTTAATTTTATGTTCTTGACATCTGTCGTATTAGCCCGGAGCTCATCTAGCAATGCTATAATAAGCACTCTTATAGCTAGAATCTCATCGGCATTGGAACTATCACTCCAAATGTCCAGATAATAGGCCCCTCTTCTATTCGGAAATGGTTCGCCTGAACTGCTATCGAACCGATGTACTAGATAAGGGAATTCGGCATCTGGTTTCGCCCAGGTAAGGTAACAACGAACTGTACCCCCCATAGCCGTCTTTAGGTCAGTATCCCCGGTCAAGACGCCCCATAAATAGGTCAATAGGCTTTTCTGTGTGTCCATCTAAAACCATAACCTCATAAATATCTCTTTTACCTTTGACTCTGATTCCTCAAAGGACTTTCTCAGCCAGGGTCTAGGTTCCATATTCTTAGTGCCGAACTCTGTCATCAGACCTTGCTTTGTATCCGTTCCTACCCTGCCCACAATTTGGCTGCCCTCTTTCTCCACTGTGCCTGCAATAGACTGCCTCAGTTCTCCAGTGGCTACTGCAGGAGGTTCTCCAGGAGAGGAGGCGGTATAAGTTTTATGAGTGCCTGGAACATAATAAGTCCTACCTGTTCGGTTGCCAGCTAGAGTATCTAGTGTCTTATTGCGGACTTCCATTACAGCTTCCAGCATCCTTCCCCTAGAAGTAGAATCTATCTTTTTCATTAGCTCAGGTATATTGCTTTTGAAAGTTACATCGATGCCCATAAGACTTCCTTATTAAGTTCAAGAAATTCTCTTAGTTCCTTTGTGGCTTCCTGGTATTCTAAAATTGCTTTGTCCATAGATTGGAATTTTGATTGGATAGCCTCAATCAACTTACCTAGTCTCTCTATGTCCGCCATATCCATATTAAATCTCCTTCACCATAACTACCATAGAATTGCCGATATCCTGTGTAGGCTCCATAGGTTCATAGGTCTTGCTACCATGATTGATTCGGTTATTACCCAGAGTCAAAGTGACAGCCCCCTTGGCGAATATTATCTTGTGGGTGACCTCGCTCTGCATCTGCATATATACCGCTCTCGCTCTGGCATCCAGAGGAATCACCCG